>FUFK010044364.1_pt1 | contig 12576 bp, 13 predicted proteins | sample 1021851 | NCBI WGS metagenome assembly FUFK01 (sample SAMEA51879418, study PRJEB19060) | metagenome
AGGGGTCCCGAACCAAATCCAAATATAGAAAATAACTTAGACCCTATCCCCCCTTTTTACAAAAAGGGGTCCCACTACTCTAGGTTGTAGTGCTTGATTTAAACAGTTATAGCTGGTAAAAACATGTTGAACACTTTAAACGTAGTGCAAAAAATTTTTTAAAAAATTTTTATGGAATTGAATAACGTAGATATAAGTAAACTACCTGCAGATGTTAGAAAAACATTTAAACGATTGCAGGTTATGCACGCAGAAAAAAAGATACAGAACAAAGCTAAAAATGATTTTCTATCTTTTGTAAAATGTATGTGGCCTGATTTTATAGAAGGTTCACATCACAGACATATTGCAGATAAATTTAATAAATTAGCATCAGGTGAAATAACACGACTGATAGTTAACATGCCCCCGAGACACACTAAGTCGGAATTTGCCTCATTCTTACTTCCGGCTTGGATGGTGGGCCGTGATCCAAAGCTCAAGATTATTCAAGCAACGCACACAGGAGAACTAGCTGTGAGGTTTGGTCGTAAAGCAAAAAATTTAATTGACAGTGAAGACTACGGAAAAATTTTTCAAACAAGATTACAAGAAGACTCAAAGGCAGCAGGACGTTGGGAGACAGCACAGGGTGGTGAATACTTCGCAGCTGGTGTTGGTGGTGCGATCACTGGACGNGGTGCAGATTTATTAATTATAGATGACCCACATTCAGAACAAGATGCTCTAAGTCCCACGGCTCTTGAATCAGCTTACGAGTGGTATACATCAGGACCACGTCAGCGTTTGCAGCCAGGAGGCAAGATAGTATTAGTTATGACACGTTGGTCTAATAAAGATTTAACAGGTATGTTAATTAAAAATCAAAAAGAACCCAAAGCTGATCAATGGCACGTGGTCGAGTTTCCAGCAATCATGGACCATGGATCAAAGCCCAAGCCAGTGTGGCCAGAGTATTGGAAGTTAGATGAGTTAGAAAAAGTTCAAGCAACACTGCCCACAGGTAAATGGAATGCACAGTGGATGCAAAATCCAACAGCAGAAGAAGGCGCAATATTAAAACGAGAGTGGTGGATGAAATATACTGATGAGAATATTCCACAGCTACAACACGTAATACAATCATATGACACCGCATTTTTAAAAAAGGAGACAGCTGATTACAGCGCTATAACAACTTGGGGAATTTTTTATCCAAACGAAGATTCTCCAGCTAATCTAATACTGTTAGATGCTGTTAAAGGTAGGTACGAGTTTCCTGAACTACGACGTTTAGCCTTAGATCAATATGATTATTGGAAACCAGAATCTGTTATAATCGAGGCAAAAGCTAGTGGTCTACCACTGACATATGAACTTAGACAGATGGATATACCGGTAGTCAACTTTACACCCAGTAAAGGAAATGACAAGCATGCACGTGTAAATGCTGTTGCACCTTTGTTTGAATCTGGTATGATATGGGCACCTGAGCAGAAATTTGCAGACGACGTCATTGAAGAGTGTGCTGCGTTTCCTTATGGTGATCATGACGACCTTGTCGATAGTACGACACAGGCAATCATGCGATTCAGACAGGGCGGTCTGATCGGTCACCCTGAAGATTATATCGACGAAAAAGTCGAACAACGTAAAAGGAATTATTATTGATATGGGCATAATTACAAAAGGAATGGGCGCTATCCTGAAATCTAGATATACTGGAAAATCTTCTAAGATGGCAGAAAAGGGATATAAAGTGATAAAAGAAAAGCGTTATACTCCAGAGGGTGGCATGAGAACACAAAAAAGAATGGCAGGACCTTTAGTAGGTTTTAATACTAAACCTAAAATGCCTGAAACTAAAACTGGAAAAGGACAAGGTACGTTATTCAGAGAAAAATATGGAACAATGCCAAAAGACCCTAATGCTCTTCCAGGTCAATTAAAATTTAATTTTAAAAGAAAGGGAATTACCGGCAGATATAATAGAAAATTAAAAACTCTAACTAAAAAGGCAAAAATTAAATAATGCTGACAGCTATTAGACAATGGGTGATTAGAACAATGATGAAGTCGAGAGGTGAGACTGGCATTGTTCAAACAATGCCTAAAAAAGACTTAGTAGAACTTAATACACAAATCACGGCACAACGTCTGATGCAAAGTGGTATCGATCCACAATCATTAAAAAATGCTGATCAGGTTGAGAATGCTATTATTGCAATAGAGTCTAGACCAAAAGTTCAAGAAGGAATTCAATCTACACAATCTGCAAAAGTATTTGATTTAGAAGGTAAAGAAATAAAAAACCCTAAAAATATTATGGGTGGTAAAGAAGTAAAAGAAACAGAAGCCGAAATGCTAGCTAGAATAAATGAAGAAAATAAAAAAGGAATTGAAGGCTTAAGACAAAAAATGAGAAAAGAAAAAGCTAGAACACAAAGAATATCTGGAAATTTAAGAGAATCTAATAGAGAACGATTTGATAGAATTCAGTTTGGTAAAGAAAAAAAAGGTCCACCCGTAAAAGACGTTGACTATGATTATTATAGAGAACTTTTAGATTATCAAGGAGATGAATTTTCTGATGACATTTCTTATGTAGTAGGTGATGAGACAAAAGAAATGTTAGAAGCTATGGTTAAAGAACAAAAAGATGAAATGGCTTACATGAAAAGATTGTATGACAAAGGTGCTTTAGATCCAGAGGACATGGCACAAGGTGGACGTGCAGGGTTTAAAACTGGTCTTACACCTTCATTTGAAGATTATTTAAAAGAAAGAAATATGATCGAAAAAAGAAAAAGATTAGAACAATTAATGAGAGAGTATCAAGATGACTTGGAAAGAAAAAAAGTCATGCAACAAAAACAAGAAGCAAAAGAAGGTGGACGTATTGGTTTCAAAGACGGTATGACCAGAAGAACTTTCTTAAAATTACTAGGTGGTATGGCAGCTGTGCCTATTGTTGGTAAATTTTTTAAATTATCTAAAGTAGGTCAAAAGGTTAAACAGGTTCCTGTAATTAAAACAGATGATGTTGCTGGTAAACCAGAGTGGTTTGATGCATTAGTTAACAAAGTTATTACAGAAGGTGACGATGTTACTAAAAGATTTGCAACAGGTGAAAGACAATCTATTCACCAGAAAACACTTGATGATGGTTCCGTGGTCCGAGTTACAGAAGACGTAGATGAAGGTGCTGTAAGAGTTGAGTACGAAAGTGAAGCCAATGTATTTGGTGATGATGTGTTGATGGAATATAAAAAACCATTACCTGATGAGGGTGATCCAAGACCTGCAGCAGAGTTTACCACAGCGGAGTCAGGTCCAGTTGGAAGATCAAGCGGTCCAGATGACTATGAGATAGAGGTTGATGAGGTTGGTGGTTCAAGTATTAGAGATCTTGATTCTGATGTTTCTAAACTAAAAGAATATGCGACAGGTAAAAAACCTACGATGAAAGAACTTGTGCAAAATATTGAACGAAGAAAAAAAGCTCAGAGAATAACAGACGATCCTGAAGCTCAATCAGATGCCGTAACTCGAAGACAAGGTGATTTTATACAATTTGACGATATAGATCCTGATCCAGGTGACTTCGCATCAGGCGGTATTGCTAGAATGTTAGGAGAGTAATGAACCCGTTTAAATACGCACAGATGATAAAGTATCTGACTCGGGTAAAAAAACAAAAGCCAGATCTTCCGGATGTATTCCCTGCAAGCAAAGCACCCACTCCACCAGTTAGAGAAGATGTTGAAGATATAGAGGCTATCAACAGATTCGTAAGAGACAATCCAAGACAAGACATGGCCGGTGGTGGTATGTTGGTGCAACCAGGTTTTGGTGGCACGAGGCAGGGGTATAAAGAAGATAATGTTAGAACAGGACCAACAGCAAAAGCTATTAAAGACATTATTAATAAACAAACTGTATTTGAAAGCAGAGAAGATTTAAGAGATAAAATTAAAAGTAAAATAGGTAGAGATCCAGGTGTGATGCGACCTGCAAGGTACCCTGATTTAAAAAAAGCAAAATATAAAGATGAAATGAATCTTGCTAAAGCAAAAAAAGCGGAGCAAGAAAGATTAGAAAAAGGTAGAAAAGAATTAGCTGAAAGAAGAGCAGCCGGTCAAACGTTTAGGCAAATTAGAGCAAAGAAAAAAGCTGAAAACGAAATATTAAGACGACAACGAGAGGCTGAAAGAGTAAAAGCAGCAGAAGCTTTGTTTCCAGAAAATATTGCACAATTAGATAGACCCTTGAGAAAAGGAGAAATAATAATTTTAAATAAAAGTTATCAAAATATTTTTAAGGAAGAGTACGCTAGGCTTTTAAACGAGGGTGAATTATTTTCTAAAACTGATTTAGCTAGGGCTGTAATTAATAGAGTGGCTGAGGAAAATCCTACAATAGATTTACAAAAAGGTATTGGTTTAGATAAAATTCCAGGTGGAGGTAATGAGGAGAGTAAAACTATATTTGATAATATAAATAAAATATTTACTACAAAACAAAAACGTAATTTTACAACCAACACTAACGCATTAGCTTACACAAAAAATCAAGATAGATTACTACAAGCCTTACTAGCAGGTAATAATGACTTTGATGATTTGATGAATGAGTTAGGTTTTAATGAAGGTAGGTTAAAAGGTAATGTAAATAAATTAATGAGAAACTTGGCTCAAACAGACAAGTCAAAACAACCTTTATTTTTTAGAAAATATAATCAAAAAGAATTAGAACAAGCACGAAACTCAATATATGAATCACCTACATTAGAAAGTGCATATCAAAGAACAATTATTCAAAGTGTTTTACAATCTACAAAATTAGGATCACCAGAGAGAAAACAAGCTTTACAAAAATTAAGAGAGTTTAATAAATTTAAAAAAGTTTTAGAGAATAATGGAATTTCAGGAAAAATAATTTCTCTAGATCATGCTGCATCCTATAGAGCAATTAAGAATGGTAATTTAAAAAATTTTTTAGCTGTTACTCCTGTTATATCAGATATTAACGCAATTAAATCTACCTTTGATAGAAGATCACAATTAAATCTAAGAAGAATGCAAGATGCAGTTCAAGCAGGAGACAATGCAACATATAAAAAGTTTTTAAAAAATCAAACAGAATTAGAAGGTATTTGGAAAACAATGACAGGAGATCAATCTAGTTTAGGTAAGATTAGAGTTCAACCTGGTGGTAAAGCAAAAGGTGTAACAAAAATTTTTGATTTTGGCGCAACTAGTATTTTAGATAGAGATAAGAATTTAATAAATGAACTTGCTGATAATTTAAAGATAAGACAAAATATTGTTAACGCTTCAACTCAAGAAAATTTTAAAGAAATTTCTAGAATTATGTTTGAGGGTAGTGCCGCTCAAAGACCACAACCAACTGTGTTACCAGAATCGTTTAAAAAATTAGATGATCCTAAAATGTTTAAAATAGAAAAACAAATAGCAAACACTATTGTTAGTTATAGTAAATTAAAACAGTGTAAAGTTGGTAAGGCAGATGGTGGACGTATTGGTTTTGCATTAAGTGATGAATGTATTAGAGATGGTTTGAACGAAGCTAAAAAATCAGCTGCTGCAGGAAATAAAAAAGCCGCAAGACAATTAATTAAAACAGCTGAAGTTGCAACAAGAGGTAGGTTGTTAAAAAATATTTTAGGTCCAGGAGCCATTCTTGGTGAGGCGATGATTGAAGGGGCAATCATCGGTAATAAAGTTTTAGGCGGTAAACCCTCTGATATCGCTTATGCAGAAAGTTATTTATCTTATTTAGACCCTAGAAAATACAGAGGTGAACTTGATCCATTAAAAATGGAAAGAGAAGATATGTTGGAAAGCACAGCTGATAAAAATATTTTAAGATCTGGCTTTGCAGCACAGGATCAACTATCTGCTTTTAACAAAGCAATAGAAGACAGAAACCTTGCAAAAGCTAGAGGGAGAATAGATCAGTATATACCTGCAGCAGCAGAGGCAAGAGAACAAGGCGCAAGAGCAGATCAATCTGCAGACATAATATCTAGTGAAGCATTTAAAGATGCATCAAGAGTTGCACAAGAATATTTACAAGGACAAGCTGGAAAACAACAAGCTCGTTTTGGAGTTTTTTCAGTCCCTCAAAGTGCACAAGCAGANGAAAGAAGAAGATTAGAAGCTATGAGAAATATGTCTAACATAATGCCAAGAGATTTTTTAACAATGAAAACTTCTGATTTATTAGATTACACACAACAATTAAGATCACTTGGTTATGATGTATCGACTAGAGATCTAATGGCAGAACAAGAAGCATTAAGATCAATACCATTATCGAAAGCTGCAGAAATATATAGCCCTGAACAAGTGTATGGCACACAAGGTAAATTTGCAGGCGGTGGTATTGCTAAATTAGCTGGTGTATCATCAGGCCCACCACCAGAATCAGGACCAAACTCACAAGGGTTGCAAGGCCTGATGAAACGTGTTAGGAATAGATAGGAGTATATATGGCAGAAATAGACAAAGGACTCCCGAACACTAGAAACAAAGAAGAGATCCCTTCACAAGAAGAGATTCAAGACGTTGCTGTTCAGGAACCAGTAGAAGAAAAAGGACCGATTGAGGTTATCCCAGAAGAAGATGGTGGTGTAACACTAGACTACGAACCAGGTGCAATCAATGTACCAGGGACAGAAAATCATTTTGACAATTTAGCAGAACTTTTACCTGACGATGTATTAGAGCCAATCGGAGGCGATATGACTCAAAACTACATGGACTATAAAGCATCTAGAAAAGATTGGGAACAATCTTACACAACAGGTTTAGATCTTTTAGGATTTAAATACGAAAACAGAACAGAACCATTTCAAGGAGCTAGTGGTGCAACACACCCAGTTCTTGCAGAAGCAGTTACACAGTTTCAAGCACAAGCTTACAAAGAATTATTACCTGCAGATGGACCTGTAAGAACACAAATTATTGGTGTTAAAAATCCACAGACAGAACAACAAGCAAGTCGTGTTAAAGACTACATGAATTATTTAATTATGGATGAAATGAAAGAGTATGAAGCAGAGTTTGATTCTATGTTATTTCATTTACCATTAGCGGGATCAACGTTTAAAAAAGTTTACTACGATGTGCCAATGGGTAGAGTGGTGTCTAAATTTATACCAGCAGATGAATTAGTTGTGCCATACACAGCAACAAGTTTGGATGATGCGGAATCTGTAATTCATGTAATTAAAATGTCAGAAAATGAATTACGTAAACAACAAGTAAATGGTTTCTATAGAGATGTAGAATTAGCGCCACCAAGTAATGTAGAAAAAAATGACGTTGAGAAAAAAGAAAAAGAATTAGACGGAACTAAAAAAGTTGGTAGACAAGAAACAATGTACACTTTGTTAGAGTGTCATGTAAATCTAGATTTAGAAGGTTTCGAAGAAGTTGGACCTGAAGGTGAGCCAACTGGAATAAAATTACCTTACATCGTAACAGTCGAAGAAGGTAGCCGATTAGTTCTCTCCATACGGAGAAACTATGCGCCCAATGATCTAAAGAAAAATAAGATCCAATATTTTGTCCACTTNAANTTTCTGCCAGGACTAGGATTTTATGGCTTTGGACTCATTCACATGATTGGCGGATTGAGTCGTACGGCAACGGCGGCTCTCCGTCAATTATTAGACGCAGGTACACTATCTAATTTACCTGCAGGATTTAAACAAAGAGGCGTTAGAGTTAGAGATGAAGCATCGCCAATACAACCAGGTGAATTTAAAGATGTAGATGCACCAGGTGGATCATTAAGAGATGCGTTCTTTCCACTACCATACAAAGAGCCATCTCAAACATTATTAAATTTATTAGGTATCGTAGTGCAAGCAGGTCAAAGATTTGCAGCGATTGCTGATATGCAAGTAGGTGATGGTAATCAAGCGGCTGCTGTTGGTACAACAGTTGCACTACTAGAACGTGGTTCAAGAGTCATGTCTGCAATACACAAAAGATGTTATGCGGCGATGAAAGATGAATTTAAATTATTATCAAAAGTTGTAGCTCAATATCTACCACCAGAGTATCCATACGATGTTGTAGGTGGTATGAGAAATATTAAACAAGCAGATTTTGACAATAGAATAGATGTTGTGCCAGTTGCAGATCCAAATATATTTTCTATGTCACAAAGAATTACACTTGCACAAACACAATTACANATNGCAACATCAAATCCACAGTTACATAACATGTATCAAATATATCGAAACATGTATGAAGCAATAGGTGTTAAAAATGTTGATGCAGTTTTACCACCACCAGCGCCAACAGCGCCTATGGACCCAAGTATGGAACACATAAATGCTCTTGCTGGTAAACCTTTTCAAGCTTTTCCTGGTCAAGACCATAGAGCACACATCACAGCTCACTTAAATTTTATGTCAACTAATATTGTAAGAAATAATCCTGCTGTAATGGCTGCAATACAAAAAAATATTTTAGAGCACATTAGTTTAATGGCACAAGAGCAGGTGCAATTAGAGTTTAGAGAGCAAATGCAACAGATGATGCAAATGCAACAGATGGCAGCAACAGATCCGAGAATGCAACAACAACTTCAAGCACTTACAAATCAGGTTGAAGCAAGAAAATCTGTGTTAATTGCAGAAATGACAGAAGAATTTATGCAAGAAGAGAAAAAAATTACATCACAATTTGATAATGACCCTCTTTTAAAACTAAAATCACGTGAAGTTGACCTTCGAGCGATGGAAAATGAGCGTAAAAAACAAAATGATGAGGCAAATCAAGATTTAAACAGGGCAAAATTAATGCAAGCACAAGAAATTGCTGAAGATAAGCTTGATCAAAACGAAGATTTAGCAAAATTACGTGCCGGAGTTAGCCTTGCAAAGTCTGGTGTACAAAAAGCTGCCGTTATGGTAGATAAAGATTAATAAAAGGAGCAAAAAATGCAAAAACTTGATAAAATCAAAGATGTTAAAGTTGCAGAGCAGAGTATTGAAGTAGATCCTAGATCTAAAACGACTGCTGACCAATCTTTTAACTATATTGCTACAGGAAAACCTGAAATGCCAGTTGGCGGTCAGAAAAGAATGTTAGCAGAGAAAAAAAGAAACTCTAAAGCGTACTAATCATGTGGTTATCGGCAATTAAATTAGCCGTCTCTGCTGGAAGTAAGATTTACGCTAACAAACAGAAGACAAAGATGGCAATGTCAGAGGCACAACTTTTACATGCTGATCGTATGGCCCGAGGTGAAGAACAATACCAGGGAAAATTGTTAGAAGCCCGACAATCAGACTGGAAGGACGAGGCAGTTTTGATAATTCTTAGTTTGCCCGTGTTGGTGCTTGCATATGCAGTCATATCGGACGATCCGACTGCTATGGACAAGGTAAAATTGTTCTTCGAGATGTTCTCGCAGCTGCCCNNCTGGTTCACAAATTTATGGATTCTTGTCGTGGCGAGTATTTATGGTATAAAGGGTACACAAATTTTTAGAAACGGAGGAAAAAAATGAAAAGATTTTTAGGATACATCTCTAATAAGATTGTACAATCAACACCAAGAAGTAAAAAAGTTTCTCCAGATATTAAATCTGTTAAACCAACAAAAGATATTGCTGGAAGTGTAAAAAGAGCTAGATCAGATGAGTATGTAAAAAGAATTAGAACCTTAGAAAGTGCAGAAAAAAAAATTAAATCTGGTAAAGAAATGATCAAAGAGGGTCAAAAAGCTAGAAAAAAAATGATTGACACTAAAAGAGCATTTCAATTTAAACACGGTAGAAGCACTCACGCTATTCAACCTGGAGATAAACCAGAAGTAAAATACAAAGGAAATGTAAGAGAACAAAAAATGGGCGGTGGAATGATGGGCCGTAGAATGGGTTACAAAGGTGGATCTAATGGTCTTGTAGGTAAACAAAAAAATATAGATGTAGCAGCACCGTTTGGTAAAATTACTGGAGCTGACTTTAAAAAATTGAGGAAAAAATAATGGCAAAACTGTGTCCTAGAGGAAAAGCAGCAGCTAAGCGAAAATTTAAGGTATACCCTTCGGCCTACGCGAACATGTATGCTTCTGCAGTTTGTTCAGGTAAAATTACACCAGGTGGTAAAAAAGGTAGCCGTAAAAAAGCTATGGGTGGTGGAATGATGAATGAAAGAGTTGGATTAAAATCTGGCTCAAAAGGTTGTAAGTTAGCAATGAAAGGTAAAGGCAGAGCTTACGGAAAGAACTCGTAATGAGAACGTATTACTCAAAAGGTGGAGGACTTAGAGAATGGGTCAAACAGAATTGGGTNGATATTGCAAACAAAAAGCCGGATGGCTCATACCCGAAGTGTGGAAGAAGTGGTGGAGAAAAAAGAAAAAATTATCCAAAATGCGTGCCTATTGCAAAAGCAAGAGCGATGAGCAAAGGGCAGCGTGCGGGTGCCGTAAAACGAAAACAAGCGAAAGCAAATACTGGCCCGACACCGAGTAGAGCTGCAACATTCGCTAAGAAAAAGAAAACAGCGTAATGAGAAGACAAGATAAAATGCCCGCTAGAAATAAAAAGAATTTCCGTCCAACGGAAAAAGGTGCAGGTATGACAAGAGCTGGAGTGGCTGCATATCGAAGAGCAAATCCCGGTTCAAAACTAAAAACAGCGGTCACTGGCAAAGTCAAACCAGGATCTAAAGCTGCCAAAAGACGTAAATCGTTTTGCGCAAGAAGTGCAGGACAAATGAAAAAATTTCCAAAGGCTGCGAAAGATCCTAATTCAAGACTAAGACAGGCGCGTAGAAGATGGAAATGTTAAATGAAAGATCCTAAAGTAGGCACAGGTAAAAAACCAAAAGGTTCAGGAAGAAGACTGTATACAGATGAAAATCCTAGAGATACAGTTAAAATAAAATTTGCAACACCAGCAGATGCTAGAGCAACTGTTGCAAAAGTNAAACGTGTNAGTAAACCCTTTGCACGCAAAATACAAATACTAACNGTAATGGAACAACGGGCTAAAGTTATGGGTAAAAGCCAAGTTGCATCNATTGCNAAGAAAGGNAAAGATGCAATTAGAAAACGTCATAANAANANTACTTAGATTTATAAATNCTAGAACNGAAGCATTATCTGTGACAGTCACATCTGGAGGTGTTGACACCATGGAAAAATATCAGTATATAATAGGACANATAAANGCCNTAGAGGCAACNANACAGGAACTCTCTAACCTGCTNAATGATAAGGAGCAAAATGAAAAAGGAACAGTCATCNATATTAACACCAAACAATAAGCTCGTTGGTGTAAAACCTACAAAAGAAGAACCAAAATTACCAAAGCCAACAGGCTGGAGACTTTTAGTTTTACCTTTTAAAATGAAAGAGACTACTAAAGGTGGATTAGTATTAGCTGAAACTACATTAGAGAGACAACAAGTTGCATCACAAGTAGGATTAGTTATGGCTATGGGTCCGCAATGTTATCAGGATAAAGAGAGGTATCCCGAGGGTCCATGGTGCAAGGAGAAAGATTGGGTTATGTTTGCACGATATGCAGGTAGCCGAATAAAAATAGATGGTGGTGAAATGCGTCTGCTAAACGACGATGAAGTGTTAGCAACAATTGATAGTCCAGAGGACATCTTGCATGAGTTCTAAACATAGGAAGGAGTAACTATGCCAGANGAAGANAANAAAATGGTACCACTTGATACATCAGGACCTGATGCAGAANTTGATATCGAAGAAACAAAAGACGAGTCAGTANTTGATACTGAANCGCCNAAACAAGAAACAGAAACAACGGATAAAGATACAGATAAAACATTTGAAAACGAACGAGAAACAAAGTTAGATGAAAAAAAAGATAGTGAGTTAGAAGACTACAGTAAAGGTGTACAAGCTCGTATTGCGAAATTAACTCGTAANATGAGAGAAGCAGAGAGAAGAGAACAAGCTGCTTTAGATTATGCCAAAGGTGTAGAAGAGTCTAAAAGAAAATTAGAAAAACGTTTTGANAAAACGGATTCTGATTATATTAAAAAATTTGAGTCAACTATATCGTCAGGTTTAGAAGCTGCACAAAAAGAATTAGCAGCAGCTATAGAATCTGGTAATGCAGAAGCTCANGTTGCAGCTAATAANAGAATTGCAACTCTCGCATTTGAGAATGCAAAATTAGANGCTGCAAAAGAGGGTAGACAACAACCACAGGAAGAGAAGCCTGTACAACTCTCNCAAGCNAANAATGTAAACATTCCTCAAANAGATGATCCTATTAATCCGGATCCAAGAGCTGAAGCATGGGCTGCAAAAAACTCATGGTTTGGAACTGANAGAGCAATGACNTACACTGCATTTGAGATACATAAGGATNTNACTGAAAAAGAAGGNTATGATCCTAGTTCTGATGAGTATTATGCNGAAGTTGACAAACGNATNNGNGTTGACTTTCCGCATAAATTTGGTAATACTGAAACAAAGCAAACGGCCGCCCCTGTTCAGACAGTGGCTTCAGCTAATAGAAGCGTAAAGCCTGGTCGCAAAACTGTGAGACTCACATCATCACAGGT
>FUFK010045042.1_pt1 | contig 12576 bp, 7 predicted proteins | sample 1021851 | NCBI WGS metagenome assembly FUFK01 (sample SAMEA51879418, study PRJEB19060) | metagenome
GTTTGNCGCNTCGAACGCCGGCGTGCTCGTCGCCTGGTCGGCCCCGTTGCTCGAACGTTTCGAAGGTGTGCCGATCAAGAACGCCGCCCTCACCGCCGGAGGTCGCACCGTTCGAGGCGAACCGACGATCACCGCAACCGGCCTGGAAGGCGGCCCGATCTACGCNCTGGGTCCCGAACTTCGAAGCGGACATGGGCTNGAGATCGACCTGCAACCCGACCTNGACGCCNACGCACTGGNGGCCCGTCTCGTCGATCGCCGCCGGCCNAAGGACTCCGTGTCGACCTGGCTCCGGAAAGGCGGACTCAGCCCGGTCGATGTCGCCCTTCTTCGCGACGCCACCGGCAACCGGCTGCCGACCGAGGCGACGGCGATCGCCGACCTCGCCAAGGCCGTGCCGATCCCGGTCGACGGCCTGGCCCCGATCGATCGCGCCATCTCGACCGCCGGCGGCGTCGCCCTCGATGCGATCGACGACACCGGCATGCTCGTCGACCGGCCCGGCACCTGGGTGGCNGGCGAGATGGTCGCATGGGACGCCCCGACCGGNGGTTACCTGATCCAGGCGTGTCTCAGCACGGGTCACCGGGCGGGAGNCGCCGCCGCACGATGGGCCGCCGAGCACCCCTGACTAGCCTCCGGAGATGACCTTCACCTATCCCCCCGCACGTCGAGGTGATGTGGTCGATCTCCACCANGGGCGCGAGATCGCCGACCCCTACCGGTGGCTTGAGGACCTCGACTCGAACGAGACCGCCGACTTCGTCGCCGCCCAGAACGCCGTCTCCGGTCCGTATCTCGCCGGGCTTCTCGACCGGGCCGGTCTCATCAAGCGCATGACCGAACTGTGGGACATCCCCCGCACGGAACCGCCACAGGCGCGCGGAGAAGGCGCCGACCGGGTGATGGTGTGGAGCCACAACGACGGCCTCGCCGACCAGCCGACCTACTGGGTGCAGCACGGTGCTGCCGAACCGGTCGTCTTGCTTGATCCGAACACGCTGTCCGACGACGGTGCCGTGGCGGTCGTCGGTTCGGCACTGTCCGANGANGGCNGTNTCTTCGCGTACCTGCTCGCCGAGGCGGGCAGTGACCGTCAGCAACTCGCCGTTCGTCGCACCGACAACGGGGAGGACCTCGCCGACTGGCTCGATCATCTGCGGTTCACGAGCATCGCCTGGATGGGCGATGGCTTCTTCTATGTGCGCTGGCCCGAGATCGAACCCGGGTCGACGGCACCGGTGATGGACCCTTCGGTGCACTACCACCGCATCGGCACCGAGCAAGCCGACGATCCGCTCATCTTCCACAACGACGCCGACCCCGAGCCCATCTACATGGTCGAGCTCACCGAAGATCTGCGCTACCTGGTGCTCGCCGACGTGCTCGGCACCGATCGGCGCAATGGTCTGCTGTATCTCGACCTGGCCGTCCACGGTGACACGATCTCGTCTGGTGGCACCGTCGATCCGGCTGCATGGGTTCGGCTGGTCGAACGGGGTGTCGCCGCCCACGACGTCGTGCTCCATGTTGCGGACGGCGACGACAGCCGCCTTCTCGTTCAGACCGACCGCGACGCCCCGAACGGGCGCATCGTCGCCGTCGATCTTGCGACGCCTGATCCCGACTCGTGGGTCACGCTGGTGGCGGAGACCGAGCATGCGCTCGAGTGGTCGGCGGCTCTCGCGGGCGAGCTACTGGTCAACCACCTCGTCGAGGCCTCCGCTCGACTCACCCGCTACTCGACCGACGGCACCGAGCTCGGTTCCCTTCCACTCCCGGGGCTCGGCACGATCACCGGGCTCGCCGGCCGCTTCGCCGAACCGGCCGTCTTCCTCGGCTATCAGTCGTTCGTCGAGCCCCCCACCGTCTTGCGAGCACAGGACGGTGTCACCGAGGTGTGGGCGGGGAGCGAGCCGCCGATCGATCCGTTCGATCTGGTCGTGGAACGCATGCACGCCGTGTCGACCGACGGCGCCGAAGTCGGCATGTTCGTCGTCCGTCGCGCTGATGCCGAACTCCCGGGACCGGTCGAGCTGTACGGCTACGGCGGTTTCACGATCAACCTCACCCCGACCTACAGCCCGGCCCGACTTGCGTTCCTCGAGGCGGGCGGCATCGTCGTCGTCGCCAACCTTCGGGGCGGCTCCGAGCACGGTGAGCCGTGGCACGAGCAGGGTTCGCTCGGCAACAAGCAGCAGGTGTTCGACGATCTGATCGCCTGCGGTGAACACCTGCTCGCCGAAGGCATCGCCACCGCCGAGACACTCGGGATCCGAGGTGGTTCGAACGGCGGCCTGCTCACGGCGGCGACGATGTTGCAGCGGCCCGACCTGTTCGGCGCCGTGATCTCGCAGGTGCCGGTGATCGACATGCTGCGCTTCCAGCACTTCACTGCCGGTCGCTTCTGGACCGTCGAGTACGGCGATGCTGCCGACCCCGAGGCGTTCGACTGGCTCATCGAGTACTCACCGCTCCACAACGTCGAGTCCGGCGTCGACTACCCGCCGCTGCTGATCATGACAGCCGAGTCCGACGACCGTGTCGTGCCGATGCACGCCCACAAGTTCGCCGCCGAGATCCAACATCAGGCCGGTGGCGGCTCTGAGCAGCCCCTGCTCGAGCGGGTCGAGACCCGCGCCGGTCACGGCATGGGCAAGCCGACCGCCAAGCTCATCGAGGAGTCGGCGGACATCTACGCCTTTCTCCTGGAACATCTCCGTCCTTGATCACCGGCGTCGGGTCGAACTGATGGATCGAGTGGGGCCGCTGAGGCTCAATCACAGGCGCGGACGGCATCGACGAGCGCCTGGACCGTCGGTCGATCGTCGGGCCCCTCGGCCCAGTGGCCCCAGGTGAGGGTGCCGGAACGATCGATGACGAAGTCGCCGCCGAGCTGACGAGTGTCCTCTGTGGGTCGCCTGATCGCCGTGAGCTTGCGTCCGGCGAGGACCTGCACGTAGCGCTTCAGGTTCGTGAGGCCCCAGATCTGCCAGAACCCGGCCGACCCGAGCCCGTAGGCCCGGTACGTGCTGCGGTCCGGGTCGATGAGGGTGACCATCTCGATCCCGGTCCAGCGCACATAGCGCTCGAGTTCCGGGGTCGAGGTGAAGGTGACGAGCACGACTTCGGCATCACCGAAGGCCGCCAACTGCCGGTTCACGCCGACGGCGTGATGGGTGCAGCGCAGTCAATGAATGTGCCGGTGGAAGATCACCACCACGGGCCGGCCCCGGCGATCCGAGAGGCGCCATCGCGTCCCGTCCGGACCGAAAAGGTCGATTTCGGGAGCCGGTGAGCCGAGCAGTGGACGTTCGGGATCCATGATCAGACAGTCTGGTCGGTCGCTGCTCGCTTGAGGTGCGGCCTGCCGCGGCGTACCGTCATCTCACCGCCATCGTCGAAGGGAGACTCGGATGACGGTCGATCACCGGTGTCGGCTCCACGTCGATCAGATCGCACTCGATGCCGACCAGGCGCTCGACGAGATGGTGCCGGCGTTGCTCGCCGACCACGGTCCTCTCGCCGCGCGAGGCGTGCGGTTCAAGAAGCTCCCGGCGCTCGGCCTTCGAGTCGGTGACCGAGCGGTCACCCTCATGGCGGAGGGGGACACGCTGTCGGTCGTCAACGGTGTCGATCGGGCCGGGATCGTCGCCGAATTGGAGGCCGACGCCCTCTCCGATCTCCTCCAGGATCGACAGTCGACGATGGGGCTGGCGATGACCTCCCGGGTGCAGATCACCGCCGGGTCACTCGACGACTGGATCCATTGGGAGCCGGCGTTGCGGGCGCTCTGCGAAGGTCGGCCGGTGCATGAGCCCGGTGCGGTTGTCATGCGCGATCTCGACGGCGAACCACTCGACCTCGACCGTCGATTCGGCCTTGACGACGACCCGGAAGAACTGGCCCACTTTCTCGCCGAGGCTGGGTTCCTCCATCTCCACGACGTGTTCGACCCGTCGGAGATGGCAGCGATCGAAGCCGACATCGACCAGTCGATCGCTGCGGCGCGCGATGCCGATCCGGAGTACTGGTGGTGCACCGACGCCGACGGCACGCAGGTTGCGGTCCGCTCCCTGAACTTCCAGGAGAAATCGGCAGCTGTTCGAGCCACGCTCGCCGACGAACGGCTCACTCGCCTCGCCGATCTCACCGGAGACGGCCATCGGGCCCCGACCAAATGCGAAGGGCTGGTGAAGCCGCTCGACATCGTCGCCGGTCTCTCCGACCTGCCCTGGCACAAGGACTGCGGTCAGGGGCTGCACAGCTATATGTGCAACAGCCTCACCGTCGGCATCTCGGTCACGGGCGCCGACCGGGTCAGTGGTGCACTCGGCGTCGTCGCAGGGTCCCATCGGGCGAACACCACTGCATCGGTGCGCGACAAGCAGCTCGACCTGCCGGCGAAGCTGCTCGAGACGACTACCGGGGATCTCACCATCCACTGCAGCGACACGCTGCACCGGGCGTATCCGCCGTCGGCGCATCCGCGCAAGGTCGTCTACACGAGCTTCACGCTGCCGCCGCTGCCGGGCGACGAAGTCGCGGCAAACCCGCGTTACAGCCGGGAAGCGCGCAGCGAGTTGACTGACGTGCAGGAGCGGATCGCCGCATCGGACAACCCTGACGCCGGCAACCGGTACGTGCCCCACAACGGCTGACGGCTTCCTCGCCGCGAGTTCTTGACCTCGGCGACCGCATCCGACGCGGTCGAAACGCGGTCAGTCCGCTGCGTCGACGGCGGCCTTGATGGCGTCGCAGGTCCGTTGCATGTTGGTGCGGATCTGTTTGCGCCGCCCGTTGATCACCGCGACCGGATTCTCCGATGCCTCGGCGAACCCGATCGTCAGGTTGTTTTCGGTACCGATCTCCATCGAGAACCGCAGCCGACTTCCGACGCCCTGGTCCATGATTTCAAACCGCCAACGTCCTCCCGGACTCGCCGGGTCGACCGTGCCCCACTCGAAGACGCGACCTTCCACATAGTCGGTGACGTGGTTTTCGATCGACCACTCCATGTCGCCGAGCTTGTTGTGGCCCGTGAACGTGGCGCCGAGGCCCCGCGCCTCACCGTTCCACTCTGCGCCCTGCAGTTCTTCGCTGGCCTCCACCGGGAACTCGATGTCACTGATGAAGGGCCAGACCTTTCGTGGGGCTGCCTCGATGTCGACCTCGGCCACCACGCCGAGCCCGTCCTCGAAGTTGACGCCCCCGTCCTCGGACGCGCGGGCCTTCGTGAAGCCCCATCGATCGAAGTAGGTGATCTGCTCGGCCGGACGTCGGGCGGCGGGCTTGAATTCGGTGCCCTTCGTGTAGGCGACCGGAAAGGTCACGATCGTCGTGATGCCGTCGGGGATGCCGAGGATGCCGGCGAGCTCGTCGACACTCGCGTTGAGCAGGGTTGTCCACGTGCTGCCGAGGCCGCGCGAGCGCAGTGCGAGGTTGAAGCTCCACGCCGATTGGACCACCGAGTCGAACAGGCCGGGACGGCCCGAGTTGTCGTGGATGCCCCAGATTGCTGCGATGACGAGCGCCGGCGCTTTGGCGAAATTCTCCACCAGGTAGGCGCTCGAGCTGAAGACCTTCTCCTTGCCGTGGCCACTGCCCTCGAGGCGATCGGCCACAGTGATCATGAACTCGCCGTTGCGGGCGTAGATCTCGCCGAGCTTGCGCTTGGTGGCCTCGTCCTTGATCACGATCCATCGGCGACTTGCGTCATTGCCGCCACTCGGTGCCTGCTCGGCCAGGTCGATGCAATCGAAGATCACGCGGTCGGGTACGTCGCGATCGAAGTCGAGTCGCTTGCGTACCGAGCGGGTCGTGGTGAGGAGGCGGTCGATCTGGTCGAGATCGAAGCCGGCTTCGTTGTGGTTTTCGGAGGTCATCGGGACTCGATTCTGGTTCAGCCCTGGTGGGCGCGGGCGGCCTTGGCCAAGTCTCGAAGGTCGGCGCGTTCGTCGTCGGTGAGCACGTCGAGGTCGACGGCGTGCATCTGATCTGTGGCGGCCTCGGCCGCCTCGCGGGCCTCGACGAGGTCGACGACATCGGGGTAGGGCTCGGGCCAGCCGAACATCTTGGCGTTCCACGCACCGGCTGGCCCCGACAGGATCGCTTCGAGCGGGCCGATCCCCGCCGCCTGGATTGCGACGGCATGACGGCTGAACCGGAGTTCGCGCATCACCTGTGCGAGTTGGAACGTGCGGGCCGGTCCGGGATTGGCGGGTCGTGGCATGTCGCGCCAGCCGACGAAGAGGGGAGCGCCGAGTGGCGACGCGGACGCAACGACCTTCTCGAGGATCTCGCCGAGCCGCTCGACCCCCTCCATGCCGGCGAGCTTCTCCGCTCCCCATTCCTGACAGATCTGGGTGTAGACCGCCGCACCCTCGGCCGGGTTCATCGCCGCGCGGCCCGCCTCGACCATGGCCGTCATGGTCGCTGGCTCCCAGAAGTAGGCGGCGCCGACGACATTGTCGATTGGGCAGTCGCCGAGAACGCCGAGGCGCCCGACGGCGTAGCCACCCATGCCTTCAGCCGTGAGGCCGAGTTCGGCACCTCGTCGGGTGGTCGACTCGTCGAGGAGCCAGGCCATGGCGAGCATGCCGATCGATCCTCGGAGGCTGCGGGCGACGGTGAGGCTGTCCATGGCCGCCATTGTGGTGCGTGATGGTGTTCGGCGTCCACGAGCGCAAGCGAGGGCCCGTCGGTGTGGTTGGGGTCGAATGCTGCGATCCTCGTCGGCGAGGATCTTGCCGACCGTGACCAGTGCCGACCGAACCGCTGACATCTCGAACCCTCTGATCGTCGTCACGACGGTCGTGGCGACCGTCGGCTGCGTGTACCCCGGCTTTCTGATCGGGGCGGTCACCGTGCAGGTGCGCGACGAGTTCGACGTCAGCGCCGCCACCTACGGGTGGGCGATGGGCACCTACTTCCTCGCGGCGACCTTCGCCTCGATCCTGGGTGGGCGATTGGTCCAACGCGTGGGACCGCGCCGACAGCTGATCGGATGCCTCATCACGACCATGGTCGCTCAGGGGTTGATTGCTGCGATCGGCGAGTCGTTCGGTGTGATCGTCGCGCTGCTCGCCGTGTGTGGCGTGGTCAATGCCGCGAACCAGACGGCTGTGAATCTGGCCCTCACCCGGGCACGTCTGCCGCGGCTGGGTCTCGCGATCGCGCTCAAGCAATCTGGCATGCCCACCGCCGCGATGATCAGTGGTGCGACGGTGCCGCTCCTCGCGCTCACGCTCGGCTGGCGCTCGGCGTTCGTTCTCGGGGTCGGCATCGCTGGTGCTGCTCTCGTCCTCGTCCTTCGCGTGATCGAACCGGGTGGGGTCGAGACGCTCCGCTCGGCGAAACCGGTGTCGACCCGGCGGGCGCTCTCCTGGTCAATGATCGGTGGCGCCTTCCTCTCGTTCTCGGCCGGCGGCCTCACCTCATGGCTCGTCGCATCCGGCGTCGACGCCGGACTCGGTGAGGGCACGTCGGGCTGGCTCCTGAGCATCGGCGCTGCGTTCGGTGTCGGCGTCCGTCTGTTCTGGGGGCTCCGGATGGACGCCATGCGGGCGCTCCCGTACTCCATGGCGGCACTCATGGCCGGCGTTGGCGCCGTCGGGATGCTGGGTCTGGCTCCCCGGATCACCGCGCTGCACGTCGTCGTCACCTTTCTTGCGTTCGGCGCTGGTTGGTCGTGGCCGGTCTTCACGAATTTCGGGATCATGCGGGCCAATGGCGACGCAGCGGGCGCCGCCAGCGGTGTGACCCAGATGGGGATCTACCTCGGCGTGTTCCTCGGCCCGCTCGTGACCGGCTGGACGATCGACGAGTTTGGGTACTCGTGGATGTGGGCCGTGGTCGCCACGTGCATGGCGATCGGCGCAGTAATCACCTACGCCGTGCGCGAAGAGTTCGCCTAGCCCGGCGGGGCGCTGATCGCGTACGCCGAGTAGCGACGCATCAATTGGGCCTGCAGATCCTGGGAGTCGATCGTGCCAGCCGCGAGTTCCTCGGGCTGTTCGCTGGTGGCGAGGTCGATCCGCAGTCGTTCGATGGCCTCGTCAATGGTGAGGCCGATACCTGCGTCGGCATCGACTCGCTCAGCCTCGTCGCGGTAGAGCTTCGCTTTCCACGAAAGCGAGAGACGGACGGCATCGTCGGGGTAGGTCGCAAGCACGGAGCCACGATCGGTGATGTGCCAGTCGGTGCCGTCGTAGTCGAGTTCGGACGAAAGGGTCATGCCGCCCGGCTTCATCGAACCCTTCGGCCCGACCCGCTGCACCTCATGCGGCATGAAGTCGTTGTCGCCGACGATCGCCGTGTTCCAGGTGTCGTCATGCAGGATCGAGGGCCCGTCGACTCCCTTGGGCCAGTAGCGGAAGCCGCCCGCCTCACCCCGGTAGAACCAGGCCACCGCCGTGACGATATGGATGCGTTCCGCCTCGAACAGGCGACTGACCCCCATCGCGGTGAGCAGCCAGGCTGGCGCGTTGCGGCGATCGACACCTCGGAACTCGGGGATGTCGGTGTGGCTGAAGCCCTGGCGTCCGATCGGTGTCGTGAGGTTGACGTAGACCTGTTCGGGGACGATCACGTCCCAGCCGTACATTTGCCGNGCAGCATCGTGGAAACCCTCGTGGTGGAGCAGCGCCTCGGCGCCATCGACCTGCGGCTCACCGAAGGCCCACTGCCCACGGAAGGTCGGGCCGACCATGGCGTTGGTGAAGTCGGTGTCGTCGTCATCGCCGTCGTTGTCAGCAACGTCGACGGCCGCTTTCGAGGAGGCGATCGTGCGGCCGGGCTGCCAGTACGGCCCGTTGTCGCGAGCCATCTGCCGGATCGCGTCGGGATCGTCGACCACCTGGTCGAGCACGATCGGGGCCTTGGGTGGACGGACGAGGGTCGCCATACCCACGACCGTAGCGGCCGGCGCCGGCCGACGGTTTGCTCAGCTGTCGGTCGGGTTCGAACGCTCGTCGTCGAGCAGGGCTCCGACGGCGGGGGCGTGGGCGATCCGGAACTCGTTGATGTACGCCTCGTGGTTTTTGGCGAGTTGGTCGGGGTCGTACAGATAGTTGACCAAGACGCCGAACGACTCGGCCTCGCCCTTGGGTGATGGATCGCCACCGACATTGATCTGCTCGAGTCGGGCGCCGTTGCGAAGGTGGAATCGGGCGACCGAATCCCGGGGTTCGTCGCCGCGTTTGGCGTGCAGCAAGTACTCGGCGGTCAGTCGTCGGAGGCCGTCGGCGCTCAGGTCGACGTGCATTCCTTCGTCGTCGACCCACCGGCGTAATCCCGGGACGGGGGACAGGGTCGAGAACTGGCGAAGGCTTGGCACCGTGCGCTGNAGTTCGTCGGTGACCTGCTTCAGCAGGAAGTCGCCGAGGGGGATGCCTCGCAAGCCGGTTTGGCAGTTGGTGATTGAGTAGAAGATTGCCGTGTCCGCCGGGTGAGCGCCTTCGGGATCGGCGAGGTCCTCGTTCGGCACGGGCGCGTCGATGACCGCCTCGATGTGGGTGGCCAGGCCGTGGACGAGTGCGATTTCGACGAAGATCAGGGGTTCGGCTGGCAGGCTCGGATGGAAGAAGCCATAGCAACGGCGGTCGTGCTCGAGTCGCCGTCGGAGATCGTCCCAGCCCCGGATCTCGTGGACCGCTTCGTACTCGATCAGCTTCTCGAGGGTCTCGGCCGGGGTCTGCCAGTCGATCGCCCGCAGCTCGAGGAATCCCCGGTTGAACCACGACGACAGCAGATAGGCGAGGTCGCGCTCGACGGGGGCGATGGTGTCGTCGCGCAGCCGGAGGGCGTCGGCCCGCATCGTGAGCAGCGTGTGAATGCCGTCGTCGGCCAGGTTGATCGAACGGAAGAGGTCGAGCCGGGGAGCCTCCGACGCTGCCCAGAGCTCGTGAGCGGTTGTGGCGTCGGGGGCGCGTTGGTACGCATCGATCGCGGCGGACACGGCGGAGGGGTCGGGCGCGAACGCCCGGACGAGAAAGTCGAAGAACGATCGTTTCGCCTTGTCGTCGCGGGCCCGGGTGAGGTTCGCGTAGCGCCGCACGACCAGTTCGGCGAGGCTGCGAGCGGCGGCCTCGTCGCGAAGGCGGGTGAGGGCCCGACACGTCTCCTGAAGGACGACCAGCTCGGGGTTGGCGGACGAGGTCACGTCGGCAGTGTAGGAGATAGTTAGCCGTTGGCTCATCGCCGCATCCTCTACGCTGAAGACCGATGACGGGCCTGACCACCATGCCGAAACCGTCCACCGGGGACCTGGTGGCGGGCATCTCGGTCGCTCTCGTCGCTCTTCCGCAGTCGCTGGCCTATGCCGAGATCGCCGGAATGCCGCCCCAATACGGCCTCTTTGCATCGGCGCTGCCACCGATCCTCGCCGCGCTGTTCGTCTCCTCGCGCTACCTGCAGACCGGCCCGGTTGCCCTCACTGCCCTCCTGGCTTTCGGTGCGCTCGAGCCGCTGTCGACCCCGGGATCGCCCGAGTACATCGCCTTCGCCGCCCTGCTCGCCTTGTTGGTGGGCGTGTCCCGAATCCTGCTCGGCCTGCTGCGTCTCGGTGGCGTGGCGTACCTCCTTTCCGAACCGGTGCTCACCGGCTTCACCACCGCCGCTGCGATCTTGATTCTGTCGAGCCAGCTACCGAAGGTCTTCGACGTGTCGACCGATGGCGATGGTGTCCTGGCTGATGCCCTCCAGGCGCTCACGTCCCCGGGGGACTGGCAGTGGTCTGCGATCGGCTTTGCGGCGATGACCCTCGTGCTGATGTTCGGCGGTCGCCGACTCCACACCCTGTTCCCCGGCGTACTTGTTGCCGTGGTGGTCGGCGTCATCGTCTCCGGGTCAGCCGACTACGACGGATCGACCGTCGGCGAACTCGATGGCGGCTTCGTCTCGCTGACGTTCGACTTCCCATGGGATCGCGCCGGCGATCTCGCACTTCCAGCGCTCGTCATCGCCCTGGTCGGGTTCGCCGAACCGTCGTCGATCGCTCGGACCTTCGCCGCTCAGGGCCGTGAGCGTTGGGACGCCAACCGAGAGATGGTCAGCCAGGGTGTCGCCAACCTCGCCGCTGCGGTCTCGGGCGCGTTCCCGGTCGGTGGCTCGTTCAGCCGCAGCTCGCTCAACAAGCTGGCGGGNGCCACCAGTGCGTGGGCCGGCGCCATCACCGGTGCCTTTGTGCTCTTGGCCCTTCCGCTCACACCGCTGCTCGAAAAGCTGCCCAACGCCGTCCTCGGTGCGATCGTGGTCGGTGCGGTCGCCAAGCTGATCCGCCTCGATGATCTCTGGGCGCTGCTGCGAGCCAATCGGGTGCAGGCACTCGTCGGCGTCGGCACGCTGNTGGCCACCCTGGCGTCGGCCCCACGGGTCGAGCGTGGCGTGATGGTCGGTGTCGGGCTTGCGCTGCTCGCCCATCTCTACCGCGAGCTGTCCGTCACGACCCCGAGTGTTCGGGAGGGCAACACCCTCACGGTCGCGCCGGAGGGGGTGCTGTGGTTCGCCACGATCCCGAGTGTCGAACGGCTGATCCGAGCAGCGATCGCCGACGAGCACGATCTCGACACGGTTGTGCTCGACCTCGCCGGCGTCGGTCGCATGGACTTCTCGGCGGCGGCGGCGCTGCGGCGCATTGTGGAGGAGATCGGCGACTACGAGAACGATGTTGCCGTCGAGATCGTCAACGTGCGGCAGGGCGCGGCCCGAGGCGCCGCCGCCCATCTCGTCGATTGACGCCTCCGCGGCTCGCTACCAGGTGATCGGTTGCGTGGCGCCGAGCGCCCGGCCTTCGGTGCGGACGCCTTTGGCGGTCATCTGCGGGCCGATCTCTTGCCACAGTTTCGGCAGCTTGTAGTGCACAACCCGCGGGAAGAGGTGGTGCAGTGCGTGGTAGTCGTGGCCCCGGATGATCAGCCGTGAGCCGGGGAATACCGCAACGCGGGTGTCGACGTAGCGGCCGACCTTTCCCTCGGCTGGGTGGTGTGGATACCAAGCGAAGATGAGAGTCAGCCAACACAAGACGAGCTTGGTGGGGATAAACCACAGCACCAGCGCCTCAACGCCGACGCCGGCGATGAAGGCGGCGATCAGCACGCTGGTCGAGACCAACCAGTAGCGGAACGTGTATCGCTCGTCTTGGAGAACCCGTTCGGCCTGATTTTCTCGGATCGCACGGGGCAAGAACACCTGGGTTGCGGGCACGAAGGCGAACAACGGCAACAGGGTTTGGACCATCACGGCGCCGTAGAACTTGACTGGCAACTTGCGAAGCGGGCCCTGGGCGATGAAGTCGGGGTCTTTCTCGGGATCGTTGGTGAAGGCGTGGTGCCGCATATGGCTCACGCGGTGCCCCTTGAACGAGAAACCGGTCGGGATCGCCGAAAGCATGCCGACGGCATCCTCAACCCAGCGGCCTTTCATCGTGTCACCCCATACGTTGCCGTGGGTCGCCTCGTGCATCGGCATGTAGAAGGTCGTTGCGACGACGAAGCTCAGGATTCCGCCGAGCCACAGTGGGATGCCCCCGACGAACCCGGCGACCAGGATCGCTATCCATGCGACGGAGAAGGCCGC
>FUFK010057304.1_pt1 | contig 12576 bp, 22 predicted proteins | sample 1021851 | NCBI WGS metagenome assembly FUFK01 (sample SAMEA51879418, study PRJEB19060) | metagenome
CTTTACCAAAGCGGCGTTGGAGGCCATGAACTGAGGTGATACCATGAACGCATACGACATCATCATTCAACCCTGGCTGACTGAGAAATCCATGGAAGCTCGAACCACCGAGCAGCGCTTGGAATTCTTGGTTCGTCGCAGCGCCACCAAGGCCCAAATCGCACGCGCCATTGAGACCATCTTCGACGTGGAAGTGGCCAAGGTCAACGTTCGCAATTCAAAGCACGGCAAGCACGCTTCGGTGAAGCTTGCTGAAGGCTATGACGCAGAAGACGCTGCTATGCGTCTAGGAGCATTCTGAGGTGATTTATCATGGGTAAGAGAATTCGTGCACAACGCAAAGGTTCGTCGCCACGCTACCGTGTGGCCAGCCACCGCTTCCCCGGAAAGAACCGCATGCCACGCGAGAAAGATGTGGTGTGTGAGGTCACTGAACTTGTTCACAGCCCGGTCCACAGCGCACCCTTGGCTCGCATCAAGACCCCCGACGGCGACACCACGCTGGTGGCCGCTACCGAGGGCATTTCGATCGGCAGCAAAGTCGCCATTGGCGATAACGTTGCGCTCCGACCTGGCAACATCACTCAGATTGGCAACATCCCTGAAGGAACGGCCATCAACAACCTCGAACTTCGACCTGGGGACGGCGGTAAAGTCGCTCGTTCCGCAGGAAACTCCTGCATGGTCGAATCTCGTATCGGCGACATGGTTCGTATCCGCATGCCCTCGGGTTCGCTAAAGGAACTCCCCGCCAACTGCCGAGCCACCATCGGTGTGCTCGCTGGCCACGGCCGAGACGAGATGCCAATGCGAACAGCCGGTGCTGCATACTACAAGGCCAAGGCTCGCGGTAAACTCTACCCACACGTTTCTGGTGTGGCCATGAACCCTGTCGACCACCCACACGGTGGTGGAAACCACCAGGCAGTTCACGGACCCAACTCCGTCGCTCGTGGCACGCCACCGGGCGCCAAGGTTGGTTTGATTGCACCACGCCGAACCGGTCGTGGACGAGGTAAGAAAATTTGAGGTGATGATGCATGGCTAAGAAGAAGAAGTCGTTTATGACCCCCAAGGCCAGTCGACGTAAGGCACGTAAGCGCCTTTCGACCACCTCGGCGCGTGTCAAGAAGGAATTCACCTACCGTGGATTCACCATGGATGAGTTGAACCAGATGCCCATGTGGCCCGAGACCGAAGACCAAGACTACATCGTCGGTCTTCTGCCTTCGAGGGTTCGACGAAGCCTCGGTCGAGGCATGTCCACGGAAAACGAGCATTTCATGGCCCGTGTGCTTCGGTCCGGTACCAATACCATCCGAACCCACCGCCGAGACATGCCCATTCTCCCACAATTTGTCGGTCGCCGCATCGCTATCCACAACGGTCAACATTTCGTTGAAATCGATATCAAACCTGAGATGATTGGCCACTACCTCGGCGAATTCGCAGTGACCCGACGAGGCGTGACCCACAGTGGTCCGGGTGTAGGTGCTACCCGTTCGTCCAAGCACGTTCCATTGAAGTGAGGTGAAAAAGATGGCAAAGCGAAACCAAATGGATCGACGAAGTCGTCGTCGTCAACTCCCACAACGTGGCTATACGCAGCTCTTGCAGGGCAACCGTCTTGCAACCGCACGCGCAACCAATGTGGACATGCACGTCAAGCACTGTTTCGAAGTCTGCCGTGCCGTCAAGAACAAGACCGCTGGGGAAGCCGTGGCTTACCTCAACGAAGTGCTTCGCATTGATTCGGACCGAGCAGATGTCCGCCGCAAGGCCGTCGCTGTTCCCTTCCGACTCGGCAGCGGAAACAAGCGCAAGCGACGTTCAGGTCCGTCCATGGTCGGCCACCGAAAGGGTGGTGTCGGTCCAGGTCGATACCCCGTCAAGGCCTCTCGTGCCATCATCAAACTCATTGAGAGTGCGATGGAAAACGCCCGCTTCCAGTACGAAGATATCGATGCTGAAGAAATGGTCATCACGCACATCGCCGCTCACCGTGGACCCATCCGCAAGGGATGGATTCCCCGAGCCCGAGGCCGTGCAACACCAAGCAACCACTACCGAGTGAACTTGGAAGTCTTCTTGGAAGACATGAACGCCATCGGCGACGAATTGGAGGACGACTTCTGAGGTGAACATCATGAGCAAACAAAGTATTCTACGAACCCTCGTTAACCGCAACGTTGAGCGATTGCTCGTCCGTGAATTCCTGATGAAGAACACCTCCAAGTCTGGATTCGGAGGCCTTGACATCCGCCGTGTTCCTGGAGGAACGGAAGTCACCGTCCACGCCGAGCGCCCAGGTATGGTCATCGGAAGAAAGGGGAAGATCATCAACGACCTTCAAAACCGGCTCAACCAAGAATTCGACCTAACCAACCCCAAACTCAAGGTTGAGGAAGTCAAGAACCCGACCTTGAACGCTCAGGTCATGGCAGAGAAGATCGCCTCCTCCCTCGAGCGAGGATGGTACCACCGACGTTCGTGCCACAGCGCCGCCCAGAACATCATGGATGCTGGCGCCCGTGGTGTCATCGTCACCGTTGCTGGAAAGTTGACCGGTTCTCGAAACCGAACTGAGAAGTACATCCGTGGCCACGTGAAGTATTGCGGTGAGACCGCCCTTGAACACATGGACAAAGGCTACTCCGTCGCTGTCAAGAAGTTGGGAACCATTGGTGTCACCGTCGAAATCATGCGACCAGGCACCCGTCTTCCCCACGAAATCAGTATTTTCTCGGAAGAGGAACTCAAGATTCAAGCCGCACAAGAGGCCGCCGCTGAGGAGGGTTCTGAGTGAGCTACGTTTCCAACCGAGAAATCGCTTCCATGAGCACCGAGGCTCGCGAAGCACGTCTTCTTGAACTCCAAGAAGAACTGCTCCAACTCCGTGCTGAGAAAGCCCTTGGTGGGACGCCCTCGAACATGGGGGCTTACAAGGCTACTCGACGAAGCATTGCGCGTTTGAAGACGCACATGAATAACGGTCAGTGAAATCAAGAGAGGTGATGGGGAACAATGGCGGCTATTTGCAATGTTTGTGGACTACCCGATGAACTGTGCATCTGCCAAGAAATTGCAAAGGAGCAACAAAAAGCCATTCTCTCAACCGACCGAAGACGCTATGGAAAAATCGTAACAAAAGTGGAGGGCATTGACGACGCAGCAATTGACATCAATCAACTTGCCAAACTCCTGAAGAACAAATGCGCAGCAGGCGGAACGGTCAAAGGACGATTGATTGAACTTCAAGGAGACCACAAGAAGAAAGCTGCAGAAGTGCTCAAGAACAACGGATTCAATGTGGAGGTGCGATGATATGAACATGTACAATCAATCGTGGATCGGTCGCTCAATGACCATCGCCTCCTCCACCGACCCGACCTTGACCGGTCGCATGGGTATTGTCGTGGACGAAACCCGAAACACTGTCGCCCTCCTCGAAGGCGACCATCACTTGGTCCTGAACAAGGCCAGCATCACATTCACCGTTGACGACAGCGATGTCGTCATCCAAGGGGCCATGGTGGGTCAGCGCCCCGAAGACAGGATCCACCGAACATACAGGAAGGCATGATACGATGCGAGACATTGGCGTTGACGTGAAGAACCCCACCGGTGAGTGGGATGGTGATGTGAACTGTCCGTTCTACGGCAGTTTGCGCCTCCGAGGACAAGTCCTCGAGGGAACCGTCTCCAGTGTTGGAATGCAGAAGACCATCACCATTGAGCGACATAACGTTCGCTACATGAAGAAGTACGAGCGTTTCGAGAAGCGAACCAGCGTTGTCTCCGCTCACCTTCCTTCGTGCATCGGAGATGTCAACATCGGCGACAACGTGAAGGTCATGGAATGCCGACCGCTTTCCAAGACCGTTTCGTTTTGTGTCATTGAAAACTCTGGAGGTGTTGCTTGATGAAGGGCATCGCCGGAAAGCAGACTCGTGGTCTGCCCACTGCAGCCCGTCTGCATGTTGCAGACAACACGGGTGCTAAGGTCGTTCAGATTCTCAACGTGCTGAAGCTCGGTGGTACCATGCGCCGATACCCAGCCGCTGGTGTGGGCGACATGGCCAAGGTTTCCGTCAAGAAAGGGACACCCGACACCCGCCGACAAATGTTCAACGCTGTCATCATTCGTCAGCGCCGCCCCTTCCGTCGTGTTGACGGAACATGGGTCCAATTCGAAGACAACGCATGTGTCATCGTCAATGAAAAGGGCGACGTCACCGGTTCCGATATCAAGGGACCCGTTGCCCGTGAGGCCGCTGAACGCTGGCCTCGTATCGCTGCAAATGCAAAGCAAATTGTGTGAGGGATTGAAATGGTCAAGAGTATGAAACCAGGCAAACAACGCAAGGCGCACTTCAATGCGCCCATGCACCAGAAGCGCAAGCGTGTGGCAGCTCGTCTCCAATTGAGCAAGCCCGACGCTCGTTTCGCCGGTGTGCGAACCGTCACCGTCCGTGTGGGCGATATGGTTCAGGTCACCCGAGGCGATCAAGCCCATGGCGGCAAGCGTCATGGTGGTAAGCGGAACACCGAACCGTTGACCGGTGCAGTGTTGCGCATCGATGCTGAGAAGGGTCGATTGTACATTGAAGGTGTCAAGGCCAGCAAGGCCGATAACAAGGAAGAGGCGGTACCAGTGCACGTCTCGAATGTGGTGGTGACCCAGCTCGATGAGTCGGACCGCCTCCGCATCGCAAAATTGACTGGTAACAGGAGTTGAACAAGATGAGCAGCAACCACTTGAAGCGCTTGGCCATGCCACGAAGCTGGCCTTTGCCACGAAAGACCTCGGTTTGGGTCACTCGCCCAACACCAGGTGCCCACTCCCTTGAGCACTGCATGCCCATCACGCTCGTGGTCAGAGACGTTCTTCGCCTCGCCAAGACCGCTCGTGAAGTCCGATTTATCCTCCACAATGAACTGGCCAAGATCGACGGTCGTGTCGTCAAAGACACCCGCCGTGGCGTTGGTCTGATGGACGTCCTCACACTGGGTGAAAACAACTACCGCTGCGTGCTCGACCACAACGGCCGACTTCAGTATCGCCCCATCAGCGCCGACGAAGCCTCGTGGAAGGTCTGCCGCATCGATGGCAAGACCACCATCAAGGGCGGCCGAACCCAACTCAACCTTCACGACGGTCGAAACATTCTCGTTGAGGACCCATCGAAAGATGCTTACTCTACAGGTGATTCACTCAAGATCAGTCTCCCAGACCAGAAGGTCGTTGAGCACATCCGCTTCGCTGAAGGAACCCGTTGCTACCTCATCGGTGGTGCACACGTCGGCTCAACCGCCGAGGTCACGGAATACGTGGAGAAGCGCTCGAGCATGCCAAACGAAGTTCAATTCGATGGCTTTGACACGGTTGCTCGCAACGTGTTTGCCATCGGTGACGCCAGCATGCCACTCACGGAGGTGGCTGAATGAGTGCCACCGCCAACCCCATGAGTCAACTTCGCATCACGAAGGTGTGTGTGAACATCGGTGTCGGTGAAGGCGGCGAACGCCTTGTCAACGCCGAAAGCGTTCTCGAGATGGTCACCGGCGTGAAGCCCCAGCGAACCCTTGGCCGCATTCAGAACCGTGACCTCAAGGTCCGTGTTGGTGCCCCCATCGGCTGCAAAGCCACGATGCGAAACCAAGAGGCTATCAAGGCCTTCTTGACCAGCGCCTTTGACTGTCGCGAGAACACCATCCCTTCGTGGAACTTTGACCGCGAAGGCAACCTTTCCTTTGGCGTCCGAGATTACACGGACTTCCCCGGTCAGAAGTACGACCCGGAAATCGGTATCTTTGGTATGGACATCACGGCCGTGGTCGAACGCCCGGGTCACCGTGTCAGTCGCCGCCGACGTGCGAAGAGCAAGGTCGGCATGAAGCACCGTGTTTCGGCAGATGAATCACGAGCATGGTTTGTTGAGAATTTCAACATCAGTATCTTGGAGGAATGAAGATGGCACGAGATCACGGAGAGAGAATTGGACGAACCATTGGATGTCGCCGATGCGGACGCAAGCGAGGCATGATTCGCCGCCATGGGCTGCGACTTTGCCGACAGTGCTTCCGCGATGTCGCACCTGAAATCGGTTTCAAGAAAATGAATTAAGGAGGGACAAAGAATGCAACTAGATCCATTGAATGACGCTCTTGTCAAAATCTACAACGCCGAGCAAGCTGGAAAGTTCAACGTTGAGTTGACGCCAGCATCCAAACTCCTCGGCAACGTGCTGAACATCATGCAGACCTCAGGCTATGTTGGCGACATCGAACGTGTCGAAAACGGCCGTGGCGATGCTTTCGTCGTGGAACTGCGTGGAACGATCAACCGTTGTGGTACGGTCAAACCCCGCCACAGCGTTCGTCGCCAAGAATACGAGAAGTGGGAGACTCGTTATCTCCCTGCCCGAGACTTCGGCCTTCTCATCATGACGACCAACTCCGGCGTGATGCATCACAACGATGCAAAGGACGCACGAATTGGCGGCAAACTGCTGGCCTACGTGTATTGAGGTGAAGAAACATGGTAAAACTCGACAGAATCGAACACACCGTAACCATCCCTGAGGGCGTTACTGCCAACATCAGCGAAGATGGCGTCGTGACCATTGCCGGACCAAAGGGTTCGCTCACCCGTGCTTTCGAGAGCGATGTGGTCCAACTCTTCCAAGATGGCTCAGGCCTCATTGTTCGTGTGGACCTCCCCCGACGAAAGCAACGAGCTCTCGCTGGAACCTGGAACGCACACCTCAACAACATGGTGAAGGGCGTTACCGACGGCTTCACGTACAACCTCAAGGCCTTCTATTCTCACTTCCCGATGACGTTGGCTGTGAAGGGCAACACCTTCCAAGTGAACAACTACTTCGGTGAGCGTGTTCCTCGAACGGCTCACATTCTCGACAACGTGGACGTCAAGGTTTCCAACAAAACCGAAGTCACCGTTTCCGGCATTGACAAGGAAGCCGTTGGTCAAACCGCAGCGAACATTGAGCGCTGCACGACCGTGAAGAACCGAGACCGCCGTGTCTTCCAGGATGGTATTTACCTGCTGAACAAGGAGTGATTGATATGGCTGAAGATTATGAATCAATGACCGTTGCCCAACTCAAAGAGTTGCTCAAGGAACAGGGCCTTCCTGTGTCCGGAAAGAAATCCGACCTCATCGAACGTCTGCAAGAGGCAGGCGGCCAATCCGATGACATCGTTGAAGAGGAGGCTCCCGTTGAGGAAGCTGCCGATGACGATGCCTGGGACGACGACGACTGGGACGATGAAGACGAAGACGTCTACATGGTCAAGCAGAAGCCTGTTCTCAACGACGAGATGAAGGCGGCCTTGGCACTCCGTGCTGCACAGAAGAAGAAAACGCCTTCGTTCCGCCGAACCGAATGGTTCCGCTACAAGCGACTTTCTCGCTCTGGATGGCGCGCACCTCACGGTATGGACAACAAGCAACGTCGCAACTACAAGTACCGAGGTTCACTGGTCCGAATCGGACACGGTAAAGTCGCCGCTGCCCGTTTCCTCCACCCGTCTGGCTTCCGTGAAGTGATGGTTCACAACACGGCTGACCTCGAAGCCATTGACCCCGAAACCGAAGCAGCCCGTGTGGGTGCTACGGTCGGTGGTCGCAAGCGAGAGCACATTTACGCACGAGCCGATGAACTCGGTGTTCGTGTGCTGAACCGACGGAGGGATATCTGATGCAAATCACCAATCAAAAGCGAATCGCAGCTCGTCTGCTGAAGTGCGGCGAAAATCGAGTCTGGATCAACCCGCTCTACGTTGACCAAGTCGCATCTGCCGTCCAAACTGACGACATNCGCGAGTTCATCGACGAGGGCTGGATTCGTGCCAAGCCCGTGAAGGGAACGTCCCGTGTTCGAGCTCGAGCCCGTCTGGCTCAGAAGCGAAAAGGACGCCGCAAGGGACAAGGTACCCGTGCCGGAACGTCCAACGCTCGCAACCCACGCAAGAACCGCTGGATGCGAACCATCCGCAGTCAACGCCGTGTATTGAAGGAACTTCGTGAGGACCAGACGATTGAACCCTCACAGTACCGCCGATACTACCTCAAGGCCAAGGGCGGTTCCTACCGTTCCATTGCCCACATGCGTTCTCAGATGACGCTAGAGGGTGTTGAATTCAAGGGAGGCGATGAGTGATGGCAGGCAATAACCGTCGCTCGATTTTCCGCCGACGCAAGGCCGGTTTGACCGACTACCGCCGCCGCCTCAAATTGCTTCGCGGCCAAATGCCACGTGCTGTTGTTCGTATCTCCAACACCCGCACCACCTGCCAACTCGTGACATGGGCAGCAGATGGCGACCTTGTCTCTGTTTCCATGACGGGGTCTGATTTGGTGAAGAAATACGGATGGCCAAGCAACCGTTCGCTCAAATCTGTCCCTGCATCTTACCTGGTTGGCTTTGCTATGGGCAAAGCAGCCGTCGCTTCTGGCGCCAGCGAAGCCGTGCTTGACATTGGCTTGGCTGCTAGCACCCGAGGCGGTCGTGTTTACGCCGCCCTGAAGGGCATGAGCGATGCAGGACTTGACCTTCCACACAGCGAAGATGTCTACCCCGATGAGGACCGCTTGAGCGGAGCCCACATCGACGACAGCGTCGCTGGAGACATTGAAACCACGAAGAAAACCATTGAGGGGGCCTACTGATGAGTGAAGAAAACGTTCCAACCATGGCGCCGGGTTTGCTTCAAGCCTATGCTCCAGAAGACGCTGATGAGAAGCCAGATCCTCGACGCCGACGACGCAATCAAGACGACCCCATCGCCAATCTGCGAAAGTGGGAGCCTCGAACCCGATTGGGTGCAGCCGTTATGGCAGGGAAGATCATCACCTACGAAGCGGCTCTTGCTTCGGGTCTACCGATTCGTGAAGTTGAAATTGTTGACGCTTTGATTCCCGACCTTGAAGACGATGTCATCGACGTGAACATGGTCCAGCGTATGACCGACAGCGGCCGACGTGTCCGCTTCAACGTCATGGCTTGTGTTGGCAACCGAGACGGCTACGTCGGACTCGGCATGGCCAAGGCCAAGGAAGTCGCAACGGCGATCCGCAAGGCCATCACTGCCGCTAAGTTGAACCTCATTTCTGTTCAACGTGGCAACGGTTCGTGGGAATCCTCGCCAGGACCCGGCAACACCGTCCCGTTCAAGGTCAACGGCCGTGCTGCTTCAACCCGTGTCACGCTCATGCCCGCTGCAAAGGGGAAGGGCTTGGTCATCGGTCAAACCGGCAAGAGCGTTTTGCAACTCGCTGGTATTGAGGACGTGCTGTCTCGGACCAAGGGCCAGACTCGCACAACCATCAACTACGCCGCTGCGACCTTCAATGCGTTGAAGAACATCAACACGACCCGCGTCACAAACGCACAGCGTGAAAATCTCTACATCCACACTGGGAGGAAGAATGCATGACGTTCATTGTTGTACGAGCACGAAGCGATGTGAAGGTTGAACGATCGATTCGCGAGACCATGGGTCACATGAATTTGACCCGCGTGAACCACGCGATCATCATCCCCGACAACCCGCAATACCGCGGTATGCTTCAGAAGGCCAAGGACTACATCACCTGGGGCCAAGCCGACGAAGCCCTGGTCGAGCGCATGCTCGCCGAGCGTGGACGTATGGCTGGAAACGCACCGTTGACCGATGCCATCGTGGCCGAGCACTCCGATTACAAGAACATCAGCGAATTCGCAAAAGCAATCACGGCCGGCGAAGCCCAAGTGAAAGACATTCCAGGACTGAAGCGCGTCTTCCGTCTCCACCCCCCTCGAGGGACGAAGGGTTGGGGCGGCATCAAGCGCAGCTTCGTTGTTGGTGGAGCCCTCGGCTCCCGTGGCGATGCCATTGGCGACCTTGTCGACCGAATGATTTGAGGTGAATAAGATGGGTACAAAAGCAAACAAACACCGTGGACGCAACCGCTACCACGGTCGTGGAAAGAAAGCCGGCCGTGGCGCAGGAAAGCGTGGTGGCCGTGGAAACGCAGGTATGAACAAGCACCGCGTCATGACCCGAATCAAGTACATGCCCAAACACTGGGGCATGCACGGCTTCAANCGCCACCCCACNCTTCGCAAGGTTTACGCGACGGCCAACGTCGGTCAGCTTGAAGAGATGGCCAAAGGCGCCGATACGGTGAACCTGACCGAGAAAGGCATCGACAAGTTGCTGGGAAGCGGTCAAATCCGTACGGCATTGACCGTCATCGTCGACGAAGTCAGCGCTCGAGCCGCTGAGAAGGTTGCCGCCGCTGGTGGTTCCATCGAATCCGGTGGAGACGACGAATGGGAAGAAGAGTGAACTTCAGCAGGTGATTCACAATGAAGCACAAGCCAATTCCATGGGCCATCGCACTGACCGGTGTCCTGTATTACGCCCTCCTGATCTACTGGCAGTCCGACGAACTGTCCGGGACCGGTCAGGCACGGGACGCCGCCGTCTTCGGATTGGTCTTTTCAGTCATCTATGTGGGTTACTGCATGCTCTGTTTCCAGCGCGATCTGCCTCCTGGATTGAAAGACATGCCCTTTGTTGGTCGCTACGGTAAGCTAACGGTCTGGTTGATTTTCCTTGCCATTGCGGTCTGGTATGTCCGCCCCAACGCATGGGGTGGCTATGACGAGGGTGTCGGCTTCTTCTTGGTGGGCATTATGCTCCTTGGATTTGCTGCTGCTGCCATTTTGACATGTTTCATGTGGAGCGGCGACCAAAGCAGCCGTCTCTACGCTCTCAGCCGCTTCGTGGACGTTTACCCGACCATCACCAAGCCTGAGCGACACGTTCGCTTCAACGAGAAGATGTGGACCACCACCTTTGTGCTCATCATCTACTTCGCNATGACCAACGTCATGTTGTTCGGTCTCTCCGGTCAAGCCCTTGACTTGTTCAGCGGATTCCGTTCCATCATGGCCGGTGCCTCGGGTACCATCATGCACTTGGGCATTGGTCCCATCGTTACGGGTTCCATTATCATGCAGTTGTTCGCCGGTGCCAAGATCATCCGTCTTGACCTCAGCAACTCTGAAGACAAAGCCATGTACCAAGGAGTTCAGAAACTCCTCGTTCTCATCATGATTCCAATTGAGTCCATTCCTCAAACCTACGGGTTCCTNGACCCCAGCGAGTGGCTCATCGACGCTTACGGCCTCGGCTGGGCNAACTTCGTTATCGTGGCGCAACTCTTTGCTGGTTCCTACCTTGTTTTCCTGCTTGACGAACTCGTGAGCAAGTGGGGTATTGGGTCCGGTATTTCGCTCTTCATCGCCGCTGGTGTGGCACAATCCACCTTCGTGGGTACGCTTTCACCGCTCGCCACCACCACCGGTGCACCATACTCCATTCAGAACCCACCTTCCGGGACACTGCCGATGATTTTCTACATGTTTAGGGAGTCAACCAACTACGAAATGATTCAATCGAACGGATTCGAAGTGATGCTGTTGACGCACGTCAATCCCGTAGCGGCCTTGGTCTCGTCGATCATCGTGTTCCTCGTCGTGGCTTACGCAGAATCCAGCAAGCTCGAACTGCCCCTTACCCACGGTAAGGTCCGTGGCCACCGTGGTAAGTACCCGATTCGCCTCGTCTACGCATCGAACATTCCGGTCATTTTGATGGCTGCACTCCTCGCCAACATCAACATGTTCACGCTCCTCTTCTGGAGCCATCCGACGTTAAGTCAAACACCGATTCTCGGGCAGAATGGTTGGATGTCGGCCTCGGCCTTCATCGGGACATATGAGCCCGGACAGACCACCGCTTCGGGTGGGTTCGCGTGGTACGCGAGCATGGTGAACGGCGTGAACGATTGGCTGATTCCGCTGCTCAATCAGCAGGGTGACGTCTTTGGGCACTCTCTGACGCAAATCATGGTTCACGTGGTGTTCTACGTGGCCTTGATGACGGTCGGTTCGATGGTCTTCGCGAAGTTCTGGATTGACACCACCAACATGGGTACGAAGGACGTCGCCAAGCAAATCGAGCGCACGGGCATGCAGATTCCCGGGTTCCGAAAGAACCCCAAAGTCTTGGAGAAGATTCTCGAGAACTACATCCCACCGGTCACCTACTTCTCCGGTGCGTTTGTCGGTCTCCTCGCTGCAGGTGCTGACCTGCTGGGTACGGTAGGTAACGCGACGGGTACAGGGCTGCTCCTGGCGGTCGGTATTATCTTGCGTACCTATGAGCAAATCCAGAAGGAACAGGCCATGGAAATGCACCCGATGATTCGCCAGTTCTTCGGTGCCGAGTAAATCATTAGAACGCACGGCTACCATCAAAAANGGCGGTCCTTGGGGCTATGGTCCAATCGAAGAAGAGATTCCTCCAGCAACCGTTCCAAAGGACGACGAGAGCACAGAAAATGCACCCACGCCTTCGTTTTGGTCCTTTGATGGTGCCGAAAAGCCCTGAAACTCCCAACTTTGGCTTGCAGTGCCTCATTTTTGTGCCGAAAGTTGGCGGTTATGTTCATATACAGGTTGTATGTGGCTTGGTTGCTTGCGTCGTCTGGGAACGGCG
>FUFK010044137.1_pt1 | contig 12573 bp, 14 predicted proteins | sample 1021851 | NCBI WGS metagenome assembly FUFK01 (sample SAMEA51879418, study PRJEB19060) | metagenome
ATTACATTAATTATAGATTTTAAATGACTGATTAATATAGGTTTTTTACCTTTTTGAATGCTTCCTTTTACCCTTCTTATTCCCATTAAGTTTTCAACAATGATTGGATGCTTGGTGTCTAAATAATGCCCTTTTAGTTTATGAACCATACTTATCGACACTAAACGTCTTCTTAAAGTACTTATTTTCGAATTTTTAGAAAGGTGTGTAAGGTATAATGAAACTATTTTTGGCTCTGATGGTAAAGAATTCAAACCATGCTTTGCACAAAAAGCCCCAAAATCTTTAAAGTCTGACTTATATGCTCTTAAAGTATTATTTGCTTTTGAGCTTTTGAGGTTATTTAGAGTTGCCTCGTGAAGCGATTTTAGGTCTGTTGTCAGTTCATTCATACAATTACTATTGATAACAATTAATTATCACTAGTAATATATCAAGTGATTTTATATGTCAATAGTTTAAATTAAATTTATGGGTTCGATTGATGGAGAAATTCCTGCAGTATGGTTTTTGATTAGCTCAATTGGTTTTTTTATTTTAACTATTATTCAATATCGAAACACAGGAAAAAGCTTTAACACAATTTTTTTATCTATAATGGCAATTATATTTTTAGCAAGTTACTTGATTTTGCTAACCAAATAGGAAGTTATCACCGTAATTCACAGAAAAATACTAGATTTTAGAAAAACAACTATTTAGTGATACCCTATTTAATTTAACTTTGTTATTGTAATCATGAATTAAGAGGCAACTCTTAACTGGCCAATTGGAGAAAAGCCGAGAGGTACAATTCCAGGGGGCAGAAAGCTCTACAAAGCATCGCTGAACATGTAGAGCGGGAGGCATGGCGGTAGCGCATCAACGACGTGCCAAAAACAACTGTTCTTTGCACCTTTAAAAGTGCAAGGAAACAGGGGTTTTCTTCTTAAATGACACTCAAAGGTACAAAATTTCAATTAAAGGTCTGGAAATACTTGAAAAGTATACCCAAAGGTCAAGTTAAGACCTATAAACAAGTTGCAATAAGCATAAAAAGCCCAAAATCAGCCCGTGCTGTGGCTAATGCCTGTGCTAAAAACCCATATGCCCCAAAAATACCTTGTCACAGAGTAATTAGGTCTGATGGGACCCTTGGAGGCTATTCTGGGAGAGGTGGAATTAAGCAAAAGCTCAAATTACTTAGGTCTGAAAAAGTAGCAATTTAGCCCTATTTTGAGGCTTTTTTAAGTTAAAAAAGTTAGTAAAATCAACACTTTTTAACCTTTTTATGTATTTTTTTACTAAATGATTTAATTCACGCTTCAGTTGTACCATATATTAGACTACACCTAAAATAGACCCCTCTATGGGCGTTTAAATGGTATATTCGATTAGCGCATCACTCTACTATTCAACTATATCAATGCTTTTGGCCTCCCCCATTTTATGGGAAACTTTNAGACATAATCGTTAAAAAACCCTTATTTACATAGATTATTTGATGTTTTTCATTATTTGCAAAATTTTAAATTTTTTATGGAGTCTATTAAGCCATTTAATGTTGAATAATAAAAAAATATCGTATAATTAATTATTAATATAATGTAATAAATACAATAGTTTATATATATTACTTAATGTAATACTTTAGATAATAGTAAATAAATATTACCTATTATTTAATTTTTTTAACTAAATTTTCTCTTCTTGAGATGTAGATGCCACTTAATACAATAATAAATAAGCCTAAAAAAGTCCAATTATCTGGGAAATCACTAAAGAAATAATAACCAATAATAATGTTTGTAATGATCTCAAAGTAGCTAAATGGAGCTAATTTAGAGGCATCAGCATATTTGAGAGACAATATTAAAAATAAATGTCCTATACAGGCAAATATACCTATCGCAGCCATCATAGACCACTGATTTAACGTAGGCGCTACCCAAACAAATGGCATTATTGTGGAAACAATTATGGCCCCTACTACACCCGTTAATAATAACGTTAATAAAGGATTATCTGAGCTGCTAAGTTTGCGGGTAATAATCAAATAAAACCCATACATTATACCTGTTCCAAGAGCAGCTATGCTTGCTAAATTAATTTCTACAAAACCAGGTCTTATAACTACTAAAGAACCTATAAATCCTATAATTACTGCAGTCCATCTTCTAAAACCAACCTTTTCTCCTAAAAAAATTGGAGAAAAAGCTGTAACAATTAAAGGAGCAACAAAAGCTAAAGTTAAGGCTTTGGCTAAAGAGATCACTGAAATTGCATAAAAAAAACATATATTAGCTGTTAAAAGAATTAATCCTCTTATAAACTGTAACTTAGGCTTATCAGTCCAAACAAGATTTTTTCGAAAGAAGAAAAACATAATTGGAAAAGTAAAAGCGACAGTAAAAAAATATCTTGCCCATGTGATCTGTAATACTGGAAGATCTGCACTTAAATATTTTGCAAAACCATCCATAATTGGAAGCATTACCCATGCCAAAAGATTGAAAGTTATAGCCTTCATGAACTTAAAAGATATAGACTAATTAAAGTATTTTAAAGCAAAGAATACTACTACAGGAATTGATATAAATGACATTAGTGTAGATATTACAATAGTACTAGCAATACTATCTACTACTTTTTTTGGAGAATACATACTACCAACTAAATAATTCAATATAGCACTTGGCATAGCGCTCTGTATTAACAACACACCAGCAGCTAATCCAGATAATTTGAAATAATGAATTATGATATAAGCTATAATGGGCCCAAGTAAAACTCGACAAAGAGACATTATAATTGAGTTTTTTAGTGAGAATTTAAATCTTGTTAATGCAATACCTAAAGACATTAAAACTAAAAAAATAGTTGCATAAGTTAGCAAAAATGTAGTGTTTTCTAAAAATATCGGTGTGTTTATCTTAAAATATAAGAAAATTACAGATATAATTATCGCATACACTGGTGGACTTTTGATAAGAATATCAAATGAAAATTTTTTTTTAGCTAAAAATACCCCTAATGTAAAATGGAATAAAATAATCACAGAAGCAACAGCAGAAGCGACACCAAGACCTTGAGTACCATATGCAAAAAGGCAAATAGGAACTCCCATATTACCAGTATTTGGAAGAATTAACGGAGGTAACTCCATACTAAGGTCTTTTTTTAGAAAAAAAAGTAAAATTAAACCAACAACTGCAAAACCACCTATCATTATAATAGCGTAAATGAAATAACTAATAAAAATATTTAATGTAATTCCTGTAGTAGTAACTGTGTAAAAGATCATAGCAGGCGTGCCTATATTACCTGCGAAATTAGTTATAAAATTAGTATCAAATTTTGGATTTTTTTTTCCCAAATAATAACCAATACCAATGACAAAAAAGACTGGAAAAATCACTTCAAATATTTTGATGTAAATTTCCATTATTAGATTCTTTTATCGATAATTTCACATATTGAATGTAATAAGGTTTTATGAGTTTCTTGAATGGTTGCAGTATAATTAGATTTAACTACATAATTAAGATTTGAAATTTTCTTCAATGCGCCACCATTTCTTCCCAAAAAAGAAATTAAAATAATTTTTTTTTGTCTAGCAACTTTGGCTAATTTAATCAAATTGGTAGATTGTTTTTTTTTTATATTTCCACCACTAGTTGACAATACGATTAATACATCACCAGTGTTTCCATACCCACTTAATTCCCTAGAGATATATAAATCATTTCTAAAATCATTTGCCCATGCAGAAACAGAAGCCATATTCGATCCTAATAAGATAAAAGGTAAAGGTTTTCTTTTTTTTTTATAAGTAGCTGTTAATTCACCAACAAAATGTGAACTATCTGCGTATGAACCCCCATTTCCATAAACAAAAATTTTTTTTTTATTTTTGATTTTTTTAATTAATAAATTAGATATTTTTTCAAGGATACTTGTATCTTTTTTAGTTATTTCTAAAGTTTTAACTAAATTATCAATGTGTTGAATTATTTGTTTTTTCATCTTACGATTTCTTTAATCTGTTTATATAACGATTTATCCTTTTTAAAATGAAATTTTATACCTATTTTATCTGCTGCAATTTTATCTGTTACCTTGTCTCCAATAAAATAAGAGGATGAAGTGTCAATATTCCATTTTTTAATTGCCTTTAAAAACATTCCAATATTTGGTTTTCTGTCATATTTACTTTTTTTATATTTTTGTATTTTTGAGTTTTTGAAATAAGGGGCGTAATAAATATCATCAATATAGGCATTTTTTCTATGAAGATTATTTATCATTTTATTATGTATCATATTCAGTTTTTCTTCTGAAATTATGCCTCTTCCAACAGCAGCTTGATTAGTAATTATAATAACAATAAATTTTTTATTATTTAAATATTTTATAGCCTCGTGAACTCCTCTTAAGAATATAAAATCTTTGTAATCTTTGATATATCCATTTTCTTTATTAATAACCCCATCTCTGTCTAAGAAAAAACAGTTATTTTTAATCTGTTTGAAGTTTTTTTTAATATCCCTCAATTTACGTAATGAACCTATATCAATAAAAAAATCATTAAAATATTTTCCTGTTACTCTTCTATTTTTTATTTCATTTTTAAGTATATCATTTTCAAATGACATAAACTGATTTTTTATTTTATTTAGTAGTCTTTTATTAATAAGATAAATTCCTCCATTAGCTAAATTTGTTTTTTTATATGAGATATTTATTTCTTTTTTTTTTAATAATAATTTGTCCATTAGTAAGTTATTATGAGTTTTTTTTATATTAGTTAAACACATAAAAATATTCTTTCTAGATATATTTGTCTTTTTTAAAAAATTGTAATTGATATCAAAAAAAGTGTCACCATTAATTAATATAAAATGACTTTTTATTTTATTTTTTAATTTATATAAAGCACCACCTGTTCCCTTTTGTTTTCCTTCATCTATACAAATTATTTTTGAGTTATGAAAATATCTATTATGATATCTATCAAAAAAAATTTTTTTTTTATAAGAACATAATAGAAAAATATTCTTAAAATTATATTTAATTAGCTTACAGATTAAATGGTCTAAAAAGGGTTTTCTATTTATCTTAATTAAAGGCTTAGGTGTTTTTGAGGTTAATGATCCAAGCCTTGATCCTCTTCCACCAACTAGTATTACTATATTTTCAACTTTCATAAATTAATTTTAAAAAATCATTAGCAACATCTTTGTAAGTTCTTGAATTACGTCTCAAGCTTAAATTTTTTTGTAGTTTTAAAAATAAATTATCATCATTTAAAATATCAGTTGAATATTTAATAAATTCTTCCTGATTTCTGGCTATAAACCCTGAAATACCATGCTCAACTCTTTCGAACAAAGCTCCATACCCCATTGTTACAATAGGCACACAAAGTTCTCTAGCCTCCTCGGCCGCTAGGCAGAAAACCTCACCTTTATGACCTGGATTTAACATTAATCTAGAGTTAATAAGATCCTTGATAAGATCTTTTCTACTCCCCTTCTCTCTTAATTGAATATCATTTTTCTTATCTTGTTCAGTCAGATTATAAGGTGGATTAATGAAAAGTTTTGATTCTTTCGAATTTTTTTTTATATGTGCCCAACAATCAATTAAAAAAGATAAGTTACGATCTGACCTTGTTGTAAATATTGCATTTTTATTTTTAATATCTGGTAAATTGAGTTTAATATTTGTAAAATCATAATCGACTGCTATGGGAAGAATTTTTTTTCCAAAAAAAGAAGTTAAAAAACTTCTTGTATTATAATGATATTCTCCTTCAAGTATCATCTTTGGTCTATGTTTAAAGAAAGAAAAAAGTTGTTTTTTTCTAATAAATTTTTCAATTGGTTGAACACTATGAGACCATAAAAATTTTTTCTTAGATTTAGTTAAAGATAATAGTTTTGCATCAGACATTGCTATTAAAAAATCAGGAAATTCATATTTATTAATTTCATTAATATTATTCCATTCTAGATTTCCAAGTTTGAAAGGTTCGTCTGTTTTATTGAAAACATTTATTATCAAATCATCATTTTTAGATAATTCATTTGTAATATTGATTAGGGTTTTTTCAGATCCAGCAATTGAGGGTGAATCTAAGTAATTTTTGTTAAAACTTGTTGAGCTTTCAATAAAATAAATCTTTGTTTTCATTAAATATATTCAAAAATTAAATCTTTAATTTTTTTATCTCTGAGCAAATTTTTCTTATATTTTCCCTAAATATTAGCTTAATGTTAGGCATATGTTTTGTCCAAAAAATACCTGTATTTGCCCCTTGATAATTTACTAATGCGATAGTTAATCTATTAAATACATTTGAGACGTGACTAATAGCTCCCTCGCAACAAATAATTTCTGATGATTTTTTCACTATTGACTCTAAGTCTCTAAAGTTTGTTTTATCAATATAAATTAGCTTCTCTTTATATTTTCTAGATATGAAAATGTTTTTACCTTTATTTATAAAAAATTTTTCAATTATATCGTTAAATTTAGAAACATTCATTTTTCCGCTTGTTATAACTATATTTTTTTTAAATTTTTTTTTGATTGTAGTAATTAAAAGATCAAAATTTTTTTCATTTAAATTCATATATTTAAAATCTCTGTAATAATGTCCCTCAAACCATTTTTCATCTAAATGCAAAAGCGTAAATTTTTTAGGTAAGTTTTTATACTTAATTTCTTTTAGCTTATATTTATTAAAATAATCTATTCTTTCTGGAATCTCTAAATCAAGGTAATTTATTACATTACTAAAATTTTCAAATTGGGATTTAATTTCAGAATTTATAAAATAACGATCGAAAAACGTAGCCAATGTTAATCGAGGCCTAAAGTCCTTTAAAACAGCTATCTTATTTTTTGCTTTAAGTAGAATAGAAAAAAAAACCGATCTTCTTTTACCGTCTAAAATGATTAAATAATCATATTTTTCTTTATTAATTTCAAATAAATTTTTTATCATCAAGCGAATATTATATTTGTCTAATATATAAATCTTATTAATGTCTTTAAAATTTTTGACATAATTGGAGTTATAAGATGAACAAACAAAATCTATCTTATGATTAGGGTTNTCCTTTTTAATTGACTCAGTAAACATTCTTGAGAATATAAAATCCCCTATTCTATCTGTTCTAAAAATTAAATATTTAGCCATTTATCCAAGGAAGTTTGTAATCAATTTTTAAATTCATTGATCTTTTAACGATATAATCACTAACAATTTTATTATTAAATATTCTGTGTGCTTTTCTATGTCCACAACAAGCAATGTCTTTTAATAATTTTGGATTATTTTTGTAAAAAATTATTTTCTTATTTAAATCGTGAATATTTTTATAAGTTATAATTTCTTTTGTGCTAAAAAAATCTTGATAATGATATTTTTCATGTATGAAAGTTAATAAACCATTACCTAATAAAGAGGAAATTCTGTCACTTGAGTAATATTTTATTGGTGAACCCCTACTTATGTTAATAGCCATTGAACATTTTGATAATTCATCAAAAAATTGTTGACCCCAAACTGGATTATTAATGTGTCCAAATATATTGTATGAAGCTTTTTTAGTTAATTTATTTATAAGACGCACTCTATCATCTATAAAATCAGTTTTTAAAATACCACGATGCTGACCATGACTAATAGCTATAAATATATCTAGAGGTTTTTTTTTATTAAAGTTTTTATAAACATCGATTGATGGATCTATTGGATTGGGGATGAAAAAAGTTTTTTTTTTATCTGCGAAATTTAATGAACCAACAGATGTAGTAACAAAATTAGCATCACAAAATTGATATTTAAGAAAAAATCTATTTTTATTTTTATCAAAATCAGGACCCTTCTCTATTAAAGGATCTAAAAACCACTGAGCAAATTTGATAGAATTATATTTTTCCTTAAGGTTTAAAAAAGTCTCGTAATCTAAACGATCTACATGTCCTAGTAATATTAGATCTGGTCTAAAATTTTCTATATTCTTTTGAATTTGATTGAATAAAAATTTTTTTGATCCAATATCAAAAATATTTCGTTTATTACTTGTAAGATCTCTATCCGAAATGTTTAAAACATTATGACCATTTAAAATAAGACCATTATTAAGTTTTTTACCAGTTGAATAAAACAATCTCCCATTATGTCTAAAATGAAGATCTGTAATATGTAAAATCTTATATTTAATCATAAGTTTAATATTTTTTTTTTAATTCAATTCTTTTTATTTTATCTTTTTTTAACAAATATTCATACTTCATTGCTTCTTTTTTTGAACTAAACTTTTTTTTATATAAGAGTTTCCATTTTTTTCCTCTAGTAAACTTTGCACCTTTGGATGAATTATGTTTCTTAATTCTATTTTTAAGATTATTAGTATATCCTACATAACTTATTAAACGATTATCATTGTTTTTTGAACAAATTAAATATACATAAAAATTCATAGATCATTAATTTTATATAAATTTTTATGTTTAAAAGAAAGTTATTAAAACAATCAAAACTTCGAAGATTGCTACTAAAAATTTTAAATGTTCATGCTATAGATAAAGAAACATTTAATCTTGTTAATCCAAATACAAATAATGAAGGAAACAATTTTTTTGAATTTAATAAAAAGACTTATATTTTATCAAACGGTTATCTTGATTTAAAACGAAAAATCAAAAAATTAGATATTTATTACAGATTCACACCCTCTATTGACCTATGGAATACAAAAGGCTCTTGGAAACGAATTATTCCAAACATTGATAAAGAGACACTCATTAAAGTCTCATTGTTAAGTTTAAAAAGATCAATCTTGTTTTTTCTTAAAAATAATAATTTAAAGATTACACTTAATCTAATTCATGACCAATCAAATGATAAATTCAATAACGATCTAAAGAATTTACTATTAGATGACAATTACCAAATAGAATTTCATAATAGTAAAATTAAAGGAAATAGAGGATCATATCTGGAGTGTTGTGATCAGTGTGAAAATTCAGAAGATCTTATTTTCTTTATTGAAGATGATTATCTATTCAATGAAAATTGTATTGATGAAATGTTAATTACCTATGCAAGAATAAGCACTTTAATTGAAAAAGATATATTTTTATGTCCATCGGATTACGCTTTTTATTATGATAGTAATTACTCTACATCTATATACATTGGTAAAAATCATAGGTGGAGAATTGTAAATGAAACATTGTTAACTTTTCTCTTTTCAAAATCTATTCTTAACAAGTTTAGACAAAATATTAGATTAGTTGGTGAGAGAGAAAATTCTCCATTTGAAAAACCTTTACATGAAATTTTTGATCAAATACCCTGTTTAGCACCAATAAAATCAACAAGTTACCATCTTTCTAGAACAGTTCCTGGGATTGAGTCTGAATGGCTTGATTTATGGAAAAAAAATTATAATGAAATTTATGGCGGTCCCTAGGGGAATCGAACCCCTCTTTCGAGGATGAAAACCACGTGTCCTAACCGATAGACGAAGGGACCAAAAAGCTGTTTTTTATTGTATAAATAATTATTAATCAAGCTCTATTTAAATTTTTTGTTTTATTCTAATTACCTTTTTTAGTCCAGTTGATTTATGAGTAATTAGTGTTTCAGATACAAATTCATTATTATCAATTTCAATACCTGTGACTAAATCACCTGAGGTAATACCAGTAGCACAAAAAATTGAATCACCTGAAATTATTTCATTCAAGTTATATTTTCGATTAAAATCTTCAATACCCATTTCATTTGCACGTAATTTATCTTTTTCAGTTTCAAATATGAATCTACCTTGGAAAAAACAATCATAAGCATCAAGTGCAGATGCTGCTAAAACACCTTCAGGACCTCCACCTATACCAAGAAATAAATCAACATTATATTTTTTATCAGTCACTAGAAGCGCACCAGATACATCGCCATCACTAATTAATTTAGTTTTTACCTTTAAATTTCTCAACTCTTCAATTATTTTTTTATGTCTTGGTCTTTCTAAAATACATGCAGTTAATTCACTTGGAATTTTATTCAAATATTGAGACAGATTATCTATATTTTTGGTTAAAGAAAAATCTAAATCAACAACATTATTTTCTTTTACATTAGCAGAAATTTTACTCATATATGTTTCGGGTGCATTTAATAAATTTGATTTAGCTGAAATAGCTATAACTGATAAAGCACCTGGTAGGTTATTAGCTGCAAAATTTGTTCCCTCTAATGGATCTACAGCTATATCAAGTTCTGGTCCATGGTTATTTCCAACTTCTTCTCCAATATAAAGCATCGGAGCCTCATCAAGTTCACCCTCACCTATGACAATTTTTCCTTTCATATCAATTTTATTTAATTCAGTTCGCATTGTATCTACAGCTGCCTTATCCGCTGCAGTTTTATCCTTTTTACCAATAAAATAAAATGATGATAAGGCTGCTCTGCAAGAAACATTTAAAATTTCTTTTTCAAATTTTTTATCTAATATCATTACTTAGCTGTTTCTAAAGAAATATTCTTTTCTAATCTTGCTTCAAATTCATTTAATCTTTTCCAAACTGATATTAATTCAACAATAATAGGCCAACTTCTAACCAAATACTGCAATGAAGTTTCTACCCTTCCAAAAGCTCTGATTATTTGTTGTACAAAACCTAGTGTGATGGCGCCAGTTACAATTGTTGGAGCTAATGCTAGATAAGGAACAATTACCATTCCTTGTAAATAGCTCCATTTTACTGCATTAAAATATAGATAATGAAAATACATTTTATAATGAATTTTTCTTACTCCACCATAAAGATCAGTTATTTTTTCAGGTTTAGCACTTTCTTTAAAATCTTCACCTAAAACTAATTCTTTTCTATACGCAGCCTCCTCTTTTTGAATATCATATTCGATTCCAGGAAGTTTAATACCAACGCTAGCTAATAATACAGTGCCGCCAAGAGCAGAAATAATTGCAACCCAAACTAAAGCATGCTCAACTTCTCCTATCCAAGGTAAAACAGTTATACTTTTGGAAAGTTCCCACAAAATTGGTGTGAACGCAATCAATGTCATTAAACTTCTCAACAATTCAGCACCCAAACCCTCCATAATTCTTGCGAATTTAAGAGTATCTTCTTGAACACGTTGTGATGCACCTTCTATAGATGAAGCATCATTCCATTTATCATGGTAATAATCTGCCATAGCCGTTCTCCATCTAAATGTCCAATGACTTGTAAAATAGTCACTGAAAATAACTACCAGAATATAAACAGCAGCTATTTTTGCAAAAGTTAATAGATAAGATATGAACTCTTTTTCCGAAACAGAATTTGGTTCTGTTAAAGCTTTTTGTAAAGTATCATAGAATTCACCAAACCACTCATTTATTCGTACATCTAATTGAACTTGGTACCAGGTAGCACCTAAAATCAATAATGTACCTCCAATGCTCCATAAAAACCATTTTCTTTGTGTAAAAAATTTAAACATTAATTAATTCAAAAAATTGTCTGCATACGATTTTTTGACAATTTTTCTTTTTTTTGGTTCAATTATTTCGTAATCAATTCTCTTTTTTTTTGCATAATCAATTGCTAACTCTTTAGTGGAAAATTCTAATCTAACTTCTGACAAAGTATCTGATGAACTTTCCCATCCCATCAATGGATTTTTTGTTGGATCTTTTGTTTCAAACTCTAATATCCATTTATCTAATTTACCAAGACCTGACTGCATAGCACTTTTATTAGGTATATAAATTTTTGCTTTTTTCATAATCAAATGGTCGGAGTGGCAGGATTCGAACCTGCGACCCTCTGGTCCCAAACCAGATGCGCTACCAGGCTGCGCTACACTCCGGATGCAGTACTAATACAGTAGTTATTAATTTTTTAAAAGGATAAAGAGATAAAAAATAAAAGAATTTTAATATAAATTTGATATATAAGTAGGGATGATAATTATCTGCCCTTGTAAAGAGAAAAAATTTGAAATTGATGCGGCTTTAATTCCTCAAGAAGGACGCACACTTCAATGTGGATCATGTGGCCATAAATGGTTTTATAAAATAGATCAAGAAACAAAGATTGCTTCAATAGATGAGCCATCAAAAAAAATTTCAATCAATATTGAACAAGATACTAAAAAAGATCAAAATGCTGAGATAACCAAAAATCAAAAAAGCCTGACAAAAAAAATTGATAAGATTATAAATAAGAAAGACACAGCATTAATTAAATACTCAAAGAAAAATAAACTTACTTTCGTCAAAATTTTTAGATATTTTTTAGTATTAGTAATTTCTATTATTTCACTTATAATTATTTTAGATACATTTAAAAATAATTTAAGTGATTATTTTCCTAATTTAGAATTATTATTATATAATTTTTATCAAAGTTTGATAGATATTCACTATTTTACAAAAGATTTAATTAGATAATTATGATTAATTATATTTCACAACCTTTTAAATGGTTCTTTAAGCTTGAAGCAGCAAGTGGATTAATACTACTGTTTGCAGCAATAATTGCTCTTATTGTAAGTAATTC
>FUFK010061258.1_pt1 | contig 12567 bp, 7 predicted proteins | sample 1021851 | NCBI WGS metagenome assembly FUFK01 (sample SAMEA51879418, study PRJEB19060) | metagenome
AAGGAAGCCAGGGATTATCTCGCAATAGAAGGTGCCTTTATGACGACAGCTCTGGCTCTTCTGGTGAAAGATGATCATGCGATGGCTATTACTCAACTCTTTATAAAAACAAGCACCCCGGATTACCCTATCCGGGTATTTAAAGATAAAAAGAAGGCGCTTTTGTTTCTGCAGGACTATAAATAGTAATCTTTAATATAAGAATTATGGAATATGCATTCAACAATGAGGATAAAATGAGATTCAATTCTTTATATCAGCAAATCATAGAAATTGCCTGTGGTAACTTCATGTTTCGTCAGGAGCCTTCCGGCAGAAGAGATCCCATTGATACTGTTACCGTACTGCTGAATATGATGTCAGAGGAAATATATAATTTTTGTTTTGGAGCAAATCAGGAAATAAAGCAACCGGAAATACAATTTTCAATCTTTTTAGATAAGGATTTTTACATCACGTCATATTCTTCCAACACTCCTGAAATTTTGAAATGGAATCAGGACAAATTTGACTGCCCGGTTTCTGAAATTCTTTCAAAAAACTCGGAGAAAGCGCTGACGGACGAACTTGATTCAGCTACTGGAAAAATGTATCAGCAATTTATTCCTGTTGACTTCATTGTTGAAAATAAAGGATTACATAGATGTCCTTGCACTATTCAAAGGATGGTGGGAGTAGATCCCTCCTGTGCATATGTCATTACAGCTTTTCGTTTTACGAATGGTGAAGAACCTCTGAGAAAAGTAAGTAGTATAAGACATTCATTAAAATCAGGAAAAAAGGAAAGCGCTGCAACAAAAATTTTACTGAAACAAGTACGTCTTTATATCCTTAAAAATCTTCATACCGATCTTCCATCTCTTAGAGAATTAGGTCTTATTCATCGTACTAATAAAACGAAACTCAAAGAAGGATTTAAAAAAATGTATGGCACTACCATCCATAGGTTTCATATGGAAAAAAGGCTTGACAAAGGAGCACTCTTGATTAGAACTACGGAATTACCAATTTCCATGATTACTCAAAAATGCGGTTTTAAGGATCATTCTCATTTTTCCAAGAATTTCCGCAAACAATTCGGGCAGACACCTTCTCAATATAGAAGGGATTATCAACGGTCGATTTTATAATAGAATAGTTTAACGGCTTTAGCAACCATTTTCTTTGACAGGATTTGGTGAAATTTACTATTGTAAAATGACAGAGTTATAAAAATTGAAATACTAAGATTTTTATTACTTCTTTACTTTTCAGTACCATGCTGGCTTTTACACCCAATGAAAGAAATTATAAAATCTTTTTGCGCAGAAAGTAGGAGAAGCCGAAAATCCTTGAAAGAGTAGGTGAATTTAAACTTTAATATTATGAAAAAGTTATTTTTAATTCCGATTATGGCGCTTCTGGTAGTATTAGGCATGTCCTTTACAAACTTGGGAAGCGAAATTGAAGAGCAACCTGAAGTTGTTGCCAGTGATTATATACGTGTAAATGGAAACTGGCAACCCATATCTGAACAGGATTGTAATTCTGGATCCAATGATTGTAAAGTTAAATTTACAGAGAATGGCCAGGAATTCAGAGTATATGATGAAATGGACTTAAGTTCGTTGAAAATCAGTCCGACTCCAGATGCCAAATTAATTACTCCATAACTAGGATAATTAATTCTTAGTTAATAGCGCCTTGAAATATTCAAGGCGCTATTCTTTTCCTTTTGAATTAAAACTAAATTTCCGGTAAAATGATAAGTTGCTGCCGGTTTTCATCAGACAGATATTTCTTGGCTGCCTTATTCAGTTCCTCAAGATTTATAAAATGAGAAATTACCGATTCGTATTTTAAGACTTTATCTTCTGGGTCTTCATTATGTTGCAACGATCTTTTCAGATATTTAGGCCAGAAATTAAGCATCCAGAATGTTTCCAGATTTTGTCCATATTTAGATCGCTCCTGCGCTATAGCAGTCTCCAGCCAGGCTTTTGAGATGCCATGTTGCTTTAAGTTTCCAAACTCTTCCATAGCATATTTTATCATTTTTCTTTCGTTACCTAATTCACTGTCAAAACTGATGTTGAAGGCATATATTCCATTTTCATAATCCATCCATCTTCCAGATGCTCTCGGTGTATAACAATCAATGCGTAGTCTGTCAAAGANCATTTGATTTAATTTCTTGACCAGCAAATCCAGTTGTACCTGGGTTTTAACATCTTTAGTAACCTTTACTGGAAATGATATTTCGACAATGGCCTCTTTAAGGTTGTTGAAGTGAACTATTTCTTCGAATGGTGTATAATTATAATGGTATTTCTCTGCTGTCAAAGAATCTTGATTTGTCAATGTTGGAAACTCAGAAAGATAGTGAGTTATTTTAGGGAGCATATTATCGGTATTAAAATCTCCTGTGATTATAAAAGTATAACCACTTAGATTTCCGAAACCTTTCTTATATGCTCTTAAATATGTTGAATAATCAATCTCCCGAAGATCATCTTTAGAGAGTTTGGGCAAATTGGAATATTGAAGTTCATTAGAGATGTCTTTTAATAATACATCATTTAAACCATATTTATAACCACTCAGCAACTCTTGTTTATCTGATTTCCAGGATTGGAAAGCTTTAGAATTTTCATTTGGATCTGTAACATATAGATATAAAAGGTTAAAGAAATTTTTGACATCCTCCGCCTTAAATTCCCCTTCAATTTTAAATTCATTTTCGGTGGTTTGTGATCGTAGTCGAATTTGCTGATCAAGCATAAAATCCTGTAACTGAAATTTGGAATAACCACCGGCATCACCGGATAAGACCATGTCTGAAGACGAGGTTGTAGCGATATAATTTTTGACATCTGAAGTCGCTACCGGTATTTTTTTAAATCCTAGAATAGAAACTATATTGTTATAACTGGGAGATGCCGGTGCACTGGGTTTAAATACTAAATTAATGCCGTTATTCAATTTTACCTGGGTCAATCCTATAATATTCTCTTCATAATTATCTTCATATATTTTCTTTTGATTCACCGAAGAGAATCGATTTGGTAACGAATCAATAGCTTTAAAATTAAAAACGGGCTGTGAAGAGAGGTCCTTAGAGTTTTTCATCCATTTGATTATTTGTCCATGACCAGGTACTTGTTTGTCATCCACATTAAAAAATACAAAATCAGTATTTTTATTAAGGTTCCATTGGTTTGTTATATATTCTGAAATTTCCGATACACCTATATCATTCAGTATTACTCTAATGGTTTTTTTCTTTTCATCTAAAGTCCAGGTTTTATTGTTATAAATAAAATGATCCTGGAACCTCAAAGCTTTATCTTTTGAGCTTTTAGTCTCTGTTATTAGGTCATCCAGAAGCTTCGCTTTTTCATTATTTAATAGAGAGGTGCTGCTTTGTGTCTTTATTACTTGGTATGCTTTAAAAAAATTAAGCATTTTCTCCTCTATATCTTCATCCTTTCCTAATGGGATTTCCCATAAGCTTACCTGAAGTTGTCGATTTGCCAGAGTGTTAGAAATAAACTTGTTTGTATACCTTATAAAAGGCGGTTCGTATTGCTTCACAAATGGGCTATGCAACTTTGTTAAAATATGCATACTAAGCCTTTGCAGGATCACATTTTTCAAATCTTCTTTAGATCGGAGAATATCATCATCATGATTGATTTTCTTCTTCAATAGTATGATTCTTCTTTTTTTATTAATTGAATCACGAATACTAACATATTGATTTTTATCGGGTAGCTGTAAATCAAATTTCTTATTGATTATTTCGGGATCCTTTGGATTGTTCTTTACTTTTAGATCGCTAAATTTTTTTCGTATTATAGTTTCCAGACTATCTACATTAACATCTCCAACAATTATTGCTGCTTGCAAATCAGGACGATACCAGTCCTGATAGAATTTATTAATCTCATTTAAGTTGACATGCTTCATGCTTTCAACTTTTTTGGGATACTTAATTAAACGAAAATTAGTATTATAGAGTGTCGTATTACTTAAAGTATCAAGTAACCAGCTATCATAGGGAGAGGTAGGTCTTCCTTCCGCTATAACAGCACCACTTTGAAGGGCTAAATGTTCAGGCTTAAATAACATATTAGTTGACCATTCATGTAGAATTTGCATGGCGGCATTCAATCTAACCTGATCTCCTGCTGCGAAGCTTAATGTATAATATGTCTTTTCGTAATCAGTCCTGGCGTGGTTATATATTCCTAAAGAATCTGTAAAGCGTGGCAGATCTGGAAATTTACCAGTATAAAAAGATCCCATATGCTCTAATAAATGAGCGTACTCAATTTGGTTTTGAGATTCTTGAAAATATCCAGCTTTTACCGATAATATCATCTCAATTCTTCCCGGTGGATTTTCATTATGTTGCAGGTAATAAGTAAATCCATTATCTAACTTTCCGTACCTTACGGTAGAGTCTAAAAGTTCTACATTTTCTTGATGTTCCTTACTTGATTCCTGCGAGAATGTGATAGCAACACAGAATAATATAAAAAACATGGCTAGGGTATGTTGTGTCATTTTAATAACCTTCATTTTGTGTTAGATTTGGATTTTTAATTCGTTCAGTCTCTGGAATCGGATATAATAAATCCGTATCTTCCCAATAAGGGTTCTCATCCTCCAGTGCTTCTGATGTACGATCGCTACGCTTTAAGTCTAACCAGCGATGTCCCCATTCAGCAAACAACTCTTTTCTGCGCTGCAGGAATATTTCGTTCAGCAACTCAGCCTGTTCGATAGTAGGATTTAAATCGGCCAGTAAATTCAAACCGGCTCGTTGCCTAATGATATCTAAATCTGAGATAGCGCCGGCAATATTATTCTGCATAGCTCGCGCTTCGGAACGTATTAAATACTGTTCTGCTAATCTTAACACCATGGAATACTCCCTTATAGGATACTCAGTACTATTCCAAATTTTATATTTATAAATAAAATGAGCATTTTTTGATTCGTTATAACCGATCCAGTTGAGTAACCGTAGATCTTCGGTGTCAAATTGCTCTACAAAATCTTCCTGCAAGCGGATTGCTGCAAAGAATGAAAATATTGGATCTATAATGAAAAAGTTTCCTTCATTGGTCTGGGTGGAGATACCATTTCCCCCAATTGGTGAAATCTGCCAAATCGCCTCCTTACTATTTGCTAAAAAAACCTCGTTGAGATCATCCTGCAATTTGTAGGTTCCATTTTCGGCGATTAAATGGCCGCTTAATTCTTCGGCCTTGGACCAGTTTTCAGTATATAAGTAAAAGCGTGCCATCAGGGCCTTTACGGTAAATCTATTAACCTGTGTTCGTTCTCCAGTTACGTAGTCTGAAGACAATTCCTCTTCCGCTTGTTGCAAGTCTAAAAGAATCTGGTCGTAAATCTCATTTTTAGGAGTTCTGAATGCCAACTGGTTTTCGCGATAATCGGTGCTTAGAATTAATGGAACATCTCCATATAAGTTAACCAGGTAGAAGTAAGTGAAGGCCCTTACAAATCTGGCTTGTCCATCCATTTGTTTCTTGAAATCCTGATCGAGCACTTGTGAATTATTTATCCCTTCCAGAAATGAGTTAGTGATATAGATCATATTATAAGCACTGGACCAGATATTTAAATTGTCAGGATTATCAGGATTTACTTCATTTTGTTCAAACTCCATCCTTGAGAGATTGGTAGTGCTAATATTGCTGATATTATCAGCAGACAATCCCGCAAGTGTTGTAACACTGCTCCTGTACCCATTAGAAAAATCCAGCTGGAATAACTCATTGTAAATTCCCGTCATCGCACTTTTTACAGTTGCTTCATTATTAAAAACCTCTTCCCGGATTAATTGGTTTGATGGGGGATCCAGTTCCACCATCTCTTCGCAGGACAGCGTAAAAATGCTTAGAAGGATAATTAGTAGTTGTTTTTTATAATTTAAAGGTTTCATATCATTTGAATTAAAGATTAAACTGTAAGCCAGCTGTAATAGATCGTAGGTTCCCTACAGACAAATCTGAAGTTGCTAATTCTGGATCGAGGCCGGTGTAGGGGGTAATCGTCCACAAATTCTGTCCATGTAGAAATAATTGGACTTTTCTGAGATTCATGCGATCTAGCATCTTAGAGGATAAGTCATAACTTAATGACAGCGTTTTTAACCTCAAAAATGAGGCATCCTGGTATGGAAAGGAGCTTTCCAGAACATTTCGATAAGCCGTCCCTCCCAGAAAAGAGGCAGAATATCTTTGATAACGGTCGTTATCCAAAACAGAACTTAATACATTTTTATTGATTCCCGCCTGAAAGTTGGTCTGGATTCCTTCCTGCTTAACAAATTGAAATAAAAACTGCAGGTTGAAATTTCTATAATTCAGATTATTACTGATGCCTCCAAAGAATTGCCTATTCAGGTCCTTAATGATCACTCGATCTTCAAAATCAAGTTTACCATCATTATTAATATCTTTTACAGTATATAATCCAGTTTCGGGATCAAGTCCTTCATATTTATATAATAGACCAATATTTAAAGGATATCCTACACGATACGTGTTGGAATAAGAAGATTGTTCTAAGTCTGGGTAACTGATTAGCTCATTTTTTGGAATGGTAATATTTAAATTCGATCTCCAGCTAAAATTCTTTTTATCTAAATTGAGGGTTGCCAATTCGATCTCCAGTCCTTGATTTTCAACGGTCGCCGGGAGATTGGCCTGAACCGAAGTAAAGCCGGTTATATAGGGCAGGGAATACCCCACCAACTGGTTAGAAGACCTATTACGATACCAGCTTAATCCAAGATTTATACGGTCATTTAAGAATCCAAGTTGTAGTGCTGCTTCAAGTTTACGATTCACTTCCCAGGAATAATCGGGATTCGCTAATGAAGTAGGGTATAGACCATTTATACCTCTGGTAGCCTGATATGAATCAAGGTAACCGTAGTCTCCAATTTGATCATTGCCGGTACTACCATAACTTCCACGAAGCTTTGCGAAGGATAGAAAAGAAAGATTGCTTTTTAGAAACTCTTCTTCACTAATTATCCATGCTGCGCCAACCGCTCCAAAATTGGCAAATCGATTATTAGGTCCAAAACGGGAAGATCCATCTCTACGGGCCGTAAAATTCAAGAAATATTTCTTATCCCAGTTCAATCCAATACGGGAAAAGATTGCTGCGTATTTATATTTCGTTTCGCTACTTTTAGCATTGAGGATACTTTCTGCGGAACTTAAATTACCTATTAACGCTTCAGATGCATAGCCGCTTCCCTGAAAACTGCTAAGGGTTGATTTATTTCTTTGTAAAGTTCCCCCTAATAAAAATTCGGTCTGGAATTTATTAAACCCTTTATTATAAGTTAGCTGCGGTTCTATGATCCAGGATCTTCGACCGGTAGTAAGATGAAAGGAATTATTTACCGGATTGTTTGAAGGATTATAAGATCGTGCCGGCAACCTCCATAATTCGTCACTTTGATAATCAGTATAGCCGAGACTTGATTTCAACTTTAATCCTGGAAAAATCTCATAGGAAAGTAGGACGTTGGAAGTTAAATTTTTTGTTTGTGTGTTGGTAGTATTATAGAAGCCTTCAAATGGATTCGTAAGACCGGCTTCTCCCCATTCTTCCCAGTTCAGCGCTGTTTCCTCATTGAAAATGGAAGGTGCATTTGGTGGCAATAGAATTATTGAAGGATCCAGATTACCATTACCAACAAGGTTATTTCGATCTGTCCCGTAATTCAGTTTCAAATTCAATTGAAACTTATTATCTTTTGATAAATGGTTTAAAGCCATATTACCGGTACCCTTACGGTAATCGTAATCTCCCGGATAAACGGTGCCCTGTGTAAAATAAGTTCCTCCCAGTCTAAAGGAAGTAGATTCATTGCCACCGGAAAACGACAAATTAACATTAGTGACCTCTGAATTTCCACCAAACAAATACTCCTGCCAGTCGGTATAACGTTCCTGGTTCCATAAAACGAGATCATAAGCATTGTTTACATCCGGTTCAACTTCGTCATTTTGAAAAGCTTCTCGTCTCACCTGTAAATACTCTTCAGTATTTAATAAATCCATTCTTCCTGGTACTTTAGAAACCCCGGTATAAACCCTTGCTTCAAGTCCTGTCCCGTACTGATACCCGGATTTCGTAGTTATTAAAACTACACCATTGGAGCCCCTAGAACCATAAATTGCTGTAGCATCTGCATCTTTGAGGACCTCGATACTTTCGATATTAGCCGGATTTAGATTATTTAAAGGATCTATTCCCGATGTGCTTAATAGTGAGTTGCTTGCTACCGGTTCGGAACTGATAGGAACACCGTCTATAATGTAGAGTGGGTAATTACCATCCTGCCTTAAACTGTTGGTTCCTCTAATTCTTATGGTAGATGCCATACCGGGATTAGCCCCACCGGAAATAATTTCCACTCCGGCCATTCTTCCCTGAAGGGCCTGGATAGGGCTAACCACCGGTTGGTTTTCTATTTCCTCTGCGGTAACGCGGGAAATGTTACCGGTACGTTCTCGCTGTGTGGTAGTGTAATAACCTGCATTAATCTCCACTTCGTTAAGCGACGCAATATCTTCTTTGAGTATTACATTAATAATGGAACGTCCATTAATCCCTATTTCTTGGTCTTTATATCCAATAGATGTAACAACAAGGGTGTCCTGTGAATTGGCATTTAAACTATAATTCCCTGAAAGGTCTGTGTTTGTGCCGTACTGCTTATTCTTTATCAGAACTGTAACTCCCGGTAGAGACTTTCCATTAGTATTCGTAATGGTACCAGTAATTGGTTGCTGGTAAAATAGGGTAGGAGAGTAGGGCGTTGCCGCTTTGGCCTGACCCATCGCTAACATGACCAATAAGGCCATGGCTAAGAGGAACATGATGATAAGCATGCCCCGCTTGTAAAAATTTTTCATAATTTTACATTAGTTAAATGAAACATTTGTTTTATTAAAGCTTAGGCCTTCCCTGTACGACTGCAATCTCAAGGGAAGGCTTTTTTGCTTTTACCCGTCAAAACGAGTGTTCACTTTTTTCTTTTCTCATTCGCATTTTTTTTGGCTAAACAAACTATTTAGTTGGAGCAAAAAATCACCGTTCCCAAAGCCATCTCTATATTAGAAAAGGCTTTTGCCCACCCAACAGCTATTGCAAATTATAGGCAATAACATCCCACGGGATTATTAGCGGATTTTACCTTGTTCCCGTAACAAGCTTGATAAAAACACTCCGTAGGGAATGCCGGCCGCTTTGACCTTTGTTTAAAATGTAGGGTTAATTGTAGCGAAGTCTTTTTAGTGAAGAAACAAATGCTTTAAATAATAAGTAGAGCAGAAAATACCTAAATACAAAAAAGGCGTGAAAGCTCAACTTATGCTATTGAGGTACTGGTATACCTTTACACAATAAGTGAGCCCACGCCCGGGTCGTGAGCACTTCACCTATCATCTCGTGTGTAAAAAATTACCAGTTTTCAATAGCGAGATTCAAAGCGAATGCTTCTAATATTTTACTTTAAGAAGTTCGCAAATATATTATAATGAATCAAATATAATAAAAAATTTCTTTATTCGGATTTAAATCCGAGATATTTCTTGATTCTTCCTTTTTATTTGTAGAAATGGCGGATAGAAATAAAAAAATAGTGGAATTTTTATATCATAAGTGGATTAAGAGAGTCACTAATAATAGTGATTTCGCTAAAAACCATAATATAGATGAGAAAACAGTTCGACTAATTAAAGAGAGGAAAGATTATAGAACTAGCCTAGAAACCATTGAAAATATTTGTGAGGCTGAAAATTTAAATTTTTCCCAGTTTTTTAGAGAGGTAGAAGAAATGTTTCCAGAAGTTAAATTCAAGAAATAAATCTGAAAATTTAAAAGACTACAATTCTCTTTTTCTTCATAAATTGTTATCTATCCTTGATTTCTTATGTTTTTATAACATAGTCTCAAATATTTAAACAGAAGTGTTTTACTATCAGAATTCAGTGATCGCAAGTTCTGCTTTCTAAAAAAAATTATAGGTGAAATAGAGAGGGGAGAGGCAAATCCTACTTTTGAAACATTAATTGCCCTGGCAATAGTTTTAGAGGTTTCAGTTACAGAGTTATTTGACTACGATTAATTTGCGTTTATCCCGCTAAATCGGAGTGGAAAATAACCATTAAATTGCGTATATAAGACTTGTGATCGCAAATAATGTATTGATAAAAAATTTAATTTTTGGGAACCCGGAAAGAAAACAGTTAAGTTTACAAGTCGATGTTCTTATTACTTTAACCTATCAATCGTGTGTCGAACAAACAATATTTGGCAATTCAAATACTCATTTCCTCATCTTTAGAATCCTTTAACATTAGAAAGATTTTTACTAAATTGCTCCAGCTNCNCTACCCTACCTCGGAAGCATAAATTATTTACTACATACCCGANTCTNAATAATGGCNAAAAANAAAACTACCAAAGAAAAATCTATTGAAGAAAGCCTGTGGGATGCTGCGAATAAATTNCGTGGCTCCATNGAACCTTCAGAATACAAACANGTGGTGCTCGGGCTTATCTTCCTGAAATTTGCCAGTGATAAATTTGAAGTGCGCCGTGAGGAACTTGTTGCCGAAGGCAAAGAAAAGTATCTTGAGATGAAAGACTTCTATAATATGAAGAACGTCTTTTTNTTAGCAGANACTTCCCGATGGAACTATCTTATTAAAAATGCGAAGCANGACGATATTGCACTAAAGATTGATACCGCGTTAAACCAGATTGAAAAGAACAACCCATCTCTAAAGGGTGCATTGCCGGACAATTATTTTTCCCGCTTAGGACTGGACAAGAGTAAATTAGCCTCTCTTTTAGACACTATTAATAAAATAGATACTCAAAAAGACAAATCCCAGGATATTGTGGGCCGGGTATATGAATACTTTTTGTCCAAATTCGCGTTGGCGGAAGGAAAAGGAAAGGGAGAATTCTATACGCCAAAGAGTATTGTAAACCTTATTGCCGAAATGATAGAACCCTATAAAGGGATAATTTATGACCCGGCTTGTGGTTCAGGTGGAATGTTTGTACAGTCCATTAAATTTATTGAAAGCCACCACGGCGATAAAAAGGAAATTTCAATTTACGGACAGGAGTACACCAATACTACTTACAAACTGGCAAAAATGAACCTTGCCATTCGGGGGATATCTGCTAATCTGGGTGAAAAAGCGGCCGATACCTTTAGCAATGATCAGCATAAGGATCTGAAAGCCGATTATATTATGGCCAACCCACCCTTTAATCAAAAGGACTGGCGTGGGCCGCAGGAATTAATTGATGATCCTCGCTGGCAGGGTTATGAAGTCCCTCCTAAAAGCAACGCGAACTACGGCTGGATATTAAATATGGTTTCCAAACTTTCAGATGATGGGATTGCCGGGTTTATCTTGGCTAACGGAGCTCTTTCCGGTGGTGGTGAAGAATATAAAATTCGTAAAAAGCTGGTGGAGAACAACCTGGTGGAAGCTATTATTATACTGCCACAAAATATGTTTTACACCACCAATATAAGTGTAACCGTTTGGATCCTGAATAGGAATAAAACCGCACATNCNCGTTCTATTGGNGATNANGANNGNCATTACCGGGATNGGNAGGANGANGTNNTGTTTNTGGATTTACGNCAGATNGGGGANCCNTTTGAGAAAAAATTNATNCAGTTTAGTCCAAAGCATATTCAGGATATTGCCAAAACCTACCACGATTGGCAACAGGAAAANACNGATTATNAAGATATNCCGGAATATTGCTACAGTGCCACNAAAGCAGNTATTNAAAAGAAAGANTTNTCCCTGGTNCCCAGCAANTATATNGAATTTGTAAACCGNGATGAAAACATCGATTTTGACTCCAAAATGGCANGTTTACNAAGCGAACTAACAGATTTGCTAAAAGAAGAAGAGCANTCNAAANAGGAATTGTTAGACGTTTTTAAAGAGCTAGGCTATGCAATCAAACTATAGGCCTATTGGAGATTACATACGACTAGTTGATGAACGTAATAAAGAGTTAAAAGTCACTACGCTTTTAGGCTTAAGTATATCAAAAGAATTCATTCCTTCTGTGGCAAATACGGTTGGAACAAATATGCGCAACTATAAGATCATTCGTAAAAATCAGTTTGCTTGTAGTATTATGCAGGTGAGGAGAGATGGTAAAATGCCAGTGGCATTACTTGAAGATATTGAAAAAGCTATTATTTCCCAGGCTTATCCAGTATTTGAAATCATAGATACCGAAGTGTTACTTCCACAATATTTAATGATGTGGTTTTCCCGCTCTGAATTTGACAGGCAAGCTACTTTTCACGCTGTTGGGGGTGTAAGAGGAAGCCTGGAATGGGAAGATTTTTTAGCTTTTGGAATACCCGTTCCTTCCATCGATAAGCAGCGAGAAATCGTAAAGGAATATAATGTGGTTAAAAACCGTATTAAATTAAATGAGGAAATAAACCAAAAGCTGGAAGAAACTGCGCAGGCT
>FUFK010069065.1_pt1 | contig 12566 bp, 9 predicted proteins | sample 1021851 | NCBI WGS metagenome assembly FUFK01 (sample SAMEA51879418, study PRJEB19060) | metagenome
ACTCTATGAAACTTCCTGCCGATTGCACCATCAAGCCAGTATTTCCTGATGATGGTAAAGCTGGTAATGCGTCTACTGATGGGCTAAATGGAGAAGCAGCACCATTGTAAGAAAAGTATGTTCCACCATATGTTTGCAGTGTTCCGAAATCAGTGGCATTACCAGCAGACGCTATTGTAATTTTTTGGTTAGTTCCTGATGTTCCTGCTTGATCACCTACAAGTATTCCAATAGTGCCATTACTTACCCCTCTACCTCTAGCACTTTGAGCCTGATCTAAATCTCCAAAATCTACAGCGTTTCCAAATGTCTGTATGGTAACATACTCAATCACATTCAAGTGAGAGGAACCATTGTATCCTCCGTAAATTACAGATCTAGTTTCACTATTTACACCTGCTTTGTGACGATAAATACTATTTGATGTATCGCCAAAATCTCTGGCTGTTCCTGTTGAAGCGACTGTCACATAGTCAATTACATTTACAGCAGCAACCGTCCAAGCATATCCAGCGAACCATAAAGCTCTTGTTGTATTTCCTCCTCCTTCACAAGAGTTTCTATTGGTTGATAAGTCTCCAAAATCACTAGCGTTTCCAGTAGAGGCTATAGTATAGTAGTCGATAGTTTTATTTACTGTATTAACACCATCAGCAGTATTAAAACCAGATACAAGTCCTCTAGTATCACTACTATGTGATCCATAACCTATAGCTGCAACAGTTGCGTCACCAAAGTCTGTAGCATTTCCTAATGTTGCGTGTTCTATATAATCAACTACATTGGTATAGCCACTGCCAGTATATCCTCCAGCAAACACTGCTCTAGTGGTAGAACTAAATCCAGCAGCATCATATCGTGCTACTGATAAGTCACCTTGATCAGTGCCATTTCCATCATTGAAATTTAAAGTTTGTGTATGAGCAAGAGTAGCTGATCCAGTATATCCACCACCAAGAAGAGCATTTACAGGTGGGGCAGGAAAAGCAGAATTATACTGATACTTTGTTTGTAGTTTCCAAACGCCTGAGAATGATGGAGCCATTATAATCCTCCATGTGAGTTTGAGAAACTAGCACCACCGTCTTCATTAGTAAAATCTTTCCACCAATCTCCCCAATCAGTAGCGTTACCTGTACTAGCGATGGTAATATAATCCATTACATTTGTATCAGCATCTCTACCTCTTAAACCAAACACACCTCTAGTAGAGCTAGACACTGCTGGAAGCAAATAACCATTTTGAGTTAAATTGCCAAAATCTGTGGCGTTACCAGCACTAGCAATGGTTATGTAATCAACAATGTCTGAAACACTAGATGTTGATCCACCTGCCATTAAACCTCTTGTGTTGTTACTTAAACTAGCTCCATCAGTTCTTGCAACTGTAGCGTTACCAAAATCTGTAGCCTTACCTTTAGTGCTAAAAGTAAAAAAATCTATAATATCAACCTGATAAGGAGATGCATTTATACCTCCACCACCAAATACTGCTCTTGTAGATGAAGCCATACCTCCAGAAAACATATTCATTCTTGGTGCAGACAAATCTCCAAACATTGCTGCCTCACCATCAGTAGCAATATTTATATAAGATACTAAACTTTGAACTACACTGTTTACTGGTTCTGTACCACCTGCATACAATCCTATAGATGCTGGAGCAAAATATGATTCGTTTTGTACTGAAGACTGACCAGAGCAACCTGCTGAAGGAAATTTATTTATTGTTAATAAATCTCCAAAATCTGTAGCATCACCAGTGGATGCTATAGTAACTGATTCAATTATATTTGTTTGTGATCCATTATTCACACCTCCCCCAACAATGGCTTTAGTAGAAGTTGAAAGACCTGCACCAGAATTTCTATTTCCACTGGTATCGCCAAAGTCAGTCGCATTTCCAGTTGATGCTATGGTTATATAATCAATTACATTACTTCCTGTTCCAGATCCAGTATCTCCAGCTATCTGTAATCCTCTTGTAGAAGAAGAAGCACCTGATAATAAATTTCTAGCAGAAGTCATATCGCCAAAATCTGTGCCATTACCTGCACTAGCTATAGTAAGATATTCAATTACATTAGCCCTGCTTCCACCTTTTTTACCTCCTGCAAGTATACCTCTTGTAGTGCTAGATATTATACCTACATGACCCTCTTCTAATGTAGCAGTTAGATCCCCAAAATCTGTGGCATCACCAGTAGAAGGAATAGTAATATACTCAATCACGTTTGTTGCAGATGCTCCACCCATAGTAATAAATCTTACATTGTTACAGGTAGAAGACAGTAAATCTCTAGTCGCTCCAATATCTCCAAAGTCAGTAGCATTTCCTGCTGTTGCATAGGTAAAATATTCAATAATGTTTACTTTTGAAGCCTGATACCCACCAGCAACAATAAACCTAGTATCACTGCCTCCACCTGCTGATGCTTGTCTTACTGCTGATAAATCCCCAAAGTCTGTAGCATTTCCTGCTGATTCAGGAATTATTTTTTGAACTGTGTTTGCTATAGCAGAATCATCTTCCCCCCCTGCAAATAAACCCACACTAGCAGCTATAGGAGTAAAACTAGAAGTAGCAGCAGACAGTGGGCCATTGCCATAATCATTGATTGCCCATACCTGTGCCGTATAACTAGTACCGTTTGTCAATCCAGTGATAGTTACAGGTGATGCAGAGTTAGTTGCACCAATAACATTTGTACCATCTGTGGCTGAAGCACCATATAATGTTATAGGATCATCACCAACATCAGAAGGCGCAGTAAATGCTACCTTTGCTTCTCCATCAAGAGCATCACTAACTGCACCTATAGTTGGAGCATCAGGTACACTAAGATTGTCCTGACCTCCTATAAAACTTCCTCTACGAACCATTAAGAATCCTTATTAAGCGTCATCAATTTCTTCGTATGAACATACTGCACTTAGATCTCCAGCAGCAGATGCTTGTATTTTTAGTACGTCATTTTCCATTAAGTATAGACCCATATTCTTATCAATTACAACTAGCGTTGCATCAGCAGGAACTGATATTGTTTTTGCTAGATAGTAATCAGCAGAACTACGTGTTATCCACACATCAATAGAAGCAGCATTAGTTCCATCTATATTTGCTATAACAAGCGAGTTAATCTTTTGTACTTTGTTAGAGCCACAAGTTAGCAACGAAACAGCAGAAGCTGCAACGTCTGCATCAAACACTGTGTTTGCATAAATAGAACTAACAGCTACTATATTTGGATTTGCCATTGTTTATCTCCTAATTAACCAAATACCATCGCCATAGCGATAGCTTTACCTGTAGTTACACCATTGTCTAATTGTGTCTGAATGTTACTAGTAACACCGTCTACATAGTTTAATTCAGCAGCACTTGCTGTAACCAAAGTACCACCTAGTTTAAGTCCGTTAGTACCGTCATGTGATGCAATATCAAAATCATTACTACCGTCTGCGATTGTTACATCACCAGTAATTAACAGAGTATCCGTACCGTCTTCATCATACTCCATTGTAACATCTTGATCACTACCAAACTTAATCTGTTTATCATCAGCGATGTATACATCACCCCATTCTAAACTTGCAGATCCTATATCTGCACCACCAGATGCATCAGGTACAATAGATGTCTCTGCTGTAAATGTGTTAGTACGTATACCAGATGTACCATTATCTATTGCACCAAAGCCAGAAGTTATACTACCTGCATCTAGAGCACCTGTTGTAACAATACCTGTGCCACCTGCTATAGGGCTAAACAAAGATGTTACATTAGTTCCCCCTATTGTTATTGCATCAGCTTCTACTGTTCCATCAAAGAATGCATCTTTAAACTCTAGTGCATCTGTTCCTAAGTCTAGTATTGCATTAGTACCCGGTGTTAATGCACCATCTGTTAGTATTAGTTGTTTCTCATTACCTGCATAAAAGTTTATTGTGTCAGCAGTTTCAAAGTCTATTTTAGTCTCATCATCCTCGCCTATCTTTATATCTGTTGCAAGTAATGATGTAATACCTGTCTGTGCTGCATTGATAGTAAAGGTTAGATCATACGGATCACCATCTGATCCATCTGAAGTATCTGTCCAATCAATATCAATACCACCACCTTCAACAAACTTAACTTCACTATCTTTTGTTATCTGTACTTCTGTGCCGTCACCATCCTCTAAAACAAACTGCATGTTAGCTGATTGTGAATCTACGTATGCTTTAATAGATTGCTGTGTAGCTAGTTTAGTTGCAGAGTTAGATGACATATCATCTTCATCAGCTACAGCAGTACCACTAACGCCTGTATTTAGTACTGGACTTGTAAGTGTTTTATTAGTTAGTGTTTGTGTTGCTGTGTCACCAACTAAGTTAGAACTTGTTGTTGGTAGCACAAGTGTAACATTTCCCCCAAATGCACTATGAGCAGGAGCAGTGATTTCTGCATAGTGGGCATTGGAACTTTCACAGTAGAATCTAACAGTAGATACAGAACCACCATTTTTTAAATCTATTACTCCAGACTCTACACCTACATTACCATCTATTATAACCTGACCTGTGCCTTTAGGTGTTATTTTAAGACTGATATTTGTGTCATCACCTGTAGCAGATATTTCAGGTGAGTTACCTGTAGCAGCATTGGTAATATCAAACTGATTGACTGCTGAAGAGGTTGTCTGAAATATAATCTGTTCATTACCGTTTTCATCACCAATAAAGTGTGCATCATCAATTAGTATGTTGTTGCTATTTGTATCTAAGTTGCCACCTAACTGAGGAGTGGTATCTTCTACTACGTTAGATAAACCTGCACCTGATACAGCTAAACCAGCTACTATTGTGCTTCTAGTAATCTTCTTCAGTCCACCACCAGAAGTATCTATGGCTAAAAATACATCGTCATTAGCTACAGAAGATATTTCACTTAGATCTCCTACAGCAGTTGGGTTAAAGTTTGTGCCATCTGCTATTAGTAACATACTATCTGTGTTAGTACCCATAGTCAGGTCATCACCTGATATAGTTAAGTCACCTGCAATTGTAACATCTGCACCAGAAAATGTCAACGCTGTTGTTGTACCTGATTTAATAATTAAGTTACCAGAACTGTTAGTCAATGCACCATACTGTGTGCCATCATCTTTTAGTAATACATCTGCACCATTTGCATCAAGAACAACATCACCTGCTGTATCTATTATTAGATCACCTGTATCATTCACTATGTATGAGTTTGTACCACCATGATATAGATTAAGATCTTCACCTGCACCTATTGTAAGTCTACCTGTAGCACTATCACCTGTGAGATCATCTGCATCAGCATCTACATCTATCTTTACCAAACCACCTGATGTTATATTAGATGAACCATTGTCAATGTTACCAAAGCCAGAAGTTATGCTACCAGAATCTAACGCACCTACTGTTGTAATATTTGATGTAGTATCTAGATTACTTTCTGCCCATGTTTCTAAGTCAGCAAAAGTAATCTGCTTCATTGTACCACCATCATTGATAATAAACTTATCTGTTGTAGCGATTGTTACACCTGTGGAAGCAGAAGTGTCACCATCCATAATATTAAGTTCAGCACCTGTGGTTGTAATAGTTGTACCGTTTAAACTAATAGCATCTAAGTATGCCACACCATCTAAATATAGATCTTTAAATTCCGATCCACTAGAGCCTATATCAAATGCATCATCTGTAGATGGTGTAATATTAGTTGCTGCTATAGTAAGCTGTTGTGCTGGTCCTAGTTTAGTTATAGCACCACCTTCTGCTGATGTGCCATCATGCGTATGCCCTGATGTACTAAAGGCAGTTACAATGGCATCAAACTCTCCATCAAAGTCAGATGCATTAATAATGTTACCATCAGCTATATTATTAGCAGTATCGTTACGTGTATATCCTGTTCCCATGTTATGTTACCTTCTTGCGTGTGTAGCATATTCCAATGTCAATGCGTCAAGCGCATATGGAACATCTGTGTTATTATCTGCTTCAAACTGTGCAGACACTGTATTTCCTGATCCTACTGTCTGTGCAGAAAATACCTTTTGTAGTTTAGCTCCAAAAGTAGCTGTGCCAAATACACCTGTACCAAAGAATTGAGAAGCATTACTAGATGCATTTGTAAATGTAACTGCTGGCATTACAACAGCCCCACTTTCATCAAAGTCAAACTTTAAGTTTAGATCAAAGTTAACTCTACCTTCAGGGTCTAAATAGAACTGTGCTTTATATATTGTCTTTCTAAGTCTTGGATCATTGATTGGATAGAACGGTGTAGCAAATGTAGTAGCTATATTATTACCATCAAAACTAGATGTGTCATTCTCCATTCTATGTAAGAAACCTTCTTTACCAGAAAAGATAACAAACTCTGTAGTGCCTGAATAAACACTGGCACATGCTGTTACCTGTATGCCTCTAGTCTCAGCAAAGTCAATTACAGATTCCTCACCCGGTGATGCAAACTGTGTAAATAATATTCCTTGTGCATTAGGTCTAGTAAAGTTTGTGTTCCAACCAAATAACCTATACTGTGATTTATTACGTATAACTAAACTAAAAAAGTCTGTGTGTAGTTTTACAAACTCATTGAATGTACCCTGTATTTTTTTAGTTATAGGTGCTAAACCAAAGTCACCAATACGTTCTGTAGCACTAAGAAGTCTTAGACCATCAGGAGCCATAAAGACAACATCACCGCCTATCTCTTGTACGCTATCAGTCTGTGTACATCCTATGTCACGTGTTATAGGTTGTAGATTAAATGTTGCTAGTGCATCACCGTTTAATCTAAATATAGATGAGGTAGTAAAAACTATAAGCTGATCTCTAAAACTTTTTATTGCAACAATGTCAGCATCTAATCCTATACTACCAGCACCGTTACCACTTTCAAAGTCTGTAGTAGTAAGTGGTGCACCAAAACTTAACACTCTACCTTTACCGTAGAATATGTGGTTCTTATGTGTAGCAACAACTTTTGCACCTATTACATCTGATGGTGCACTGTCTAGCACAGTAAATGTAGTGCCATTGTATAATGCAGGTGCATTTGTTTCATCTACTATTACAAGCGTTGTAGTTCCTGTAAAGTCTACTTCATCAAAGCGTGTATTGACTGCACCCTCTCTATCACTAGATATAAAAGTTATAGCTGCGTTATCTGCTGGACTACTTGCTAGTGCAGGGTCAATAGTTATGTTTACTTCTTTAGTCCCTGAATGAGAATAAGATGAAACAGTAGTTTCAACTCTATATACTTTATCTATACCTGCAATTGTAAATACATCACCTGCTTGTGGAAATGTATCAAACGCATCTGCAACTAAAGTTGTACCTGTTTGACTAGCACCATCAACTAGTGGTGTACCATAATTAGGTTTATTTATTTTAGTATAGCCACTACCTGATGTTTCTACTATGTCAGCATTCATAGCTACAACAGCTTTACCATTAAAATATGTCATGCCATTTGCATAGTTAGCGGTAGTAACTGTAGCAAACGTAACCACTGCACCATTAGCAGGACTTGAAGCTAGAGAGCTAGTAAGTGTTAGTGTAACCTCATCTCTAGTAGCATTGTAACTAACACCACCTGAAGCTACTGTATATGTACCAGATACACCATCTATTGTAAGTGTATCACCAACAGCAGGTGTAGTGTGTATAGCTCTTAATGCTAATGATGTACCTGATTGAGATGCACCATTTACAACTGGATTACCATATGGAGCTATGATAGCACTGTCAAACTTTTCATATCCCTGTATACGCTTGTAACCTCCATCAATAGATGGTTCATAGTTACGTAGTATACGTGCAGAACCGGGAGCATTGATAGCCTGTTGCAGTGGACTAAGATTAGTTATAAGCCCACCTTTAAACTCTATTCTAAAAGTCTCCCAAGCGTCAGGCATTATAGTGCATCCAAGCTAGATCCTGCTGTTGTTCTTGCAGATCCTAATCTACGTCCACCTGTACTTGCAGGTATCATATAAGATCTCATGTAATGGTATCTATTAATAAGCATAGAACGCATTGCCTTAATACCTTCATCTGCTCTCTCTTTTAGTAGAACTGCATCCTGTGTATTACCTCTAAACATCAAAGCGTAGAACATAGCTGCATCTACAACAACATGCCTAAACCTATCTGGTATTACCATTGTATCATCATGTGCAGATAGATCACTTTGAAATACATAATAATCAAAAACTAATGTGTATGCCTGATCAGGTGGTTCTACTAAACCATACTTTAAGTCAGGTCCATGAAAAACAAAACGTGGTAATGCACGTTGTTGACTCGCTGCATATTCCTGATCTACATATTTTTCTAAATACTCATCATAAGTTATTATTGCTAGTTTTCTAGTGTCATTTCCTAATGTAGCATTCTCTTTAATCCTAAATGACTCAAAGTCAATTAACTTTGCATCTGTTGGAAATGCATAACGTGTAGTACCAGCAACTAATGTTTGTTCTTTTTCTGAATGATTAAAAGGCCACTCGTATTCACTCTCATTAATATAACGTATACCTGAGTTAACTGCATCTTTTGCATGTGCATAAAAACCTGTGGCTGAAGCAAAGTTAGAGCTAGTAAGCTCCACCTCATTCAGCCTTTTATTTATATCATTTACTAATGTTAAAAATGTTGTAGCCATAGTATATCCCTAAGTAGAAAGGGGCAGGTTTATCCCACCCCTTTCACATGTGTTACGCGAGTGTATCACGATCCACTTCATCTGCACCTACTGTGCCTATGTCATCAACGTCTAGCAATAATGCAAAGACACGGATAACACCAGCCGTTGTAGTTCCAGTTTGTGCCTGAATCAATACGTCAAGCGTATCAGCAGTTGCACCAACAGTTAGAGGACCGTTACCAGCACCCACACTGTAAGCACCTGCTGATGCAGCGTCGAAGTCAAAACCATCAACGTATGCGTCAACGTCAACTCCTGTTACACCTAAGTCTAGTGCACAGTCAGTAGAAGTACCAGCATGAACTGTTGTTACTTCAAAACCAGCATCCAGAATCATAGTGTTAGCAGGAACTGTGATTGCTTCAATAATATCNGCAGCAGCTAATGCAGTNCCTTTAGCGGTAGCAGCAGCACCGAAGTCGATACTATTTTGCACAAGATAAGGGGTTCTTCCTCTAGGGCTATTGCCTCTAGCTGACGAAGATAATGTTGTAACTGTAGCCATTATTCAGTCTCCCTTATACTAAGTTATACAGAGCAGTAGAGATTGCTTCTGGTCGAAGAATCTTACGCCCATACAAATGCATTCCTCTGACAATGTCAGCGAAGCTATCAGGATCACGATAGGTTTCTGTCTTGTTAATCTGTTCAGCAGTTGCCACAGCAGATGAATGTCCAGAAACAATCACACCGTAGTTGCTGGAGTTTGTACCACCAGTTGTTGATGGTCCTGTTCCTACAGCAGGAAGATTGTTAGACATGTACACCTTGAAACCGTGAAGATTGTTCAAGATCAAACCATTTTGTAGTCCACTTCCACCGAAGTCACTATTTAGAAGACGAGAATCTTCATCTTTTAGTACTTCAATGAAAACTGGGTCAACAACAAGCCAACGGTTGTTAGTGTCAACATTTTGCTGATCCAAGAGTCTAGCCATACGTGCCACTATTTGTAGTGGGTTTGCATTACCAGAACCGGGAGTAGCAGAAGTTGCACCACCAGCACGTGCTTGTATGCCGATTGAGTTACTTGCAGAACCACCAAACTCAGAAGCATCAATCTTCATCGAGGATAGTAATTCATCAGAACCAGCCGTTGATACTGCTTTAGCACCATTGACTGTATCATTTGCAGTGTCAGCTACACTGTGTAGTGCAGACTGTTTAAAACCAGAAAGATAACCAAGTACGTCTTGGTCATACTGATCAGCTAGTCTGTAAGCTGCACGATCACTTGCAAGTTGCTGGAAGTTAATGTGCGAATGAGCTTCCTCAATGTCATCGACTTTAAATGCAAAGTAGTTTGCTTTGTCAATGGTCAGTGAGAACTCTTCGTCATCCAGATCTTGTGGAGTGATTGTAGTACCACGTGCATATGATTTAACAGTGATCTCTGGTTCTTTGATTACTTTAACGCTATCGCCCATGTTGGCGATTTCACCAAAGTAATCGCTATTAGTAATAGCTTCAGTTATTGAAGCCTTACGAAAAGCTACTTGTACCTGCTTAGAGTAGATAATTGGTGAAAAATTACCATTAGGCAGGTTGCCGTAGCCTGTTGCGGTTGAAAATGCCATTTTATTTTCTCCTTATACGACATCCCAATGCGTATCAAAACATATACGCTATGTTATCTACTTTAAGGGCCGATTACTAAAGAGGTAGTATATGTAAGGCCAACTACATATAGGCTCTTCTTATTCGGGTATCTTAGAAGTTTGGTGTAGCATCTGTGGGTAGTCTTTTGAAAAGGGCCACGTTACTACTAACTATGCATAGTTATATGCACAATTATCTGTTTGTCAACACCTTTTATCGTGCTGAACCAGATACGTCATAAATAAACTTACCGTTACGTATAGCTTCCATTATATCATCTGAATGCTTCTCATATTCTTTTGCAGACATACGTTGTACATCAGATTCTTTATATGAGTTGCCACTATCGTCACTNGNAGGTTTACTTCTTTTACCTTTAGTAGATACAGACTTTGCTGCATCNTTAGATGATGTTTTCTTTGCAGTTATGTTTCTGTCTGCTTTGTATAAGTCAATAGCTCTAGCAGCAGAACGTGCATCATTGTCATTCTCNTACAGAGCATTNTGTACCCATTGTGGTTGTTCTTCTGCCCATGCATGAAAGTCATCATCATTTCTTATATCGTCAAAGTCAGGGTGTAATTGTAGCAACTCTGTTTCTGCACGTTGCTTACTTACACTCTCCTGCATATCATTTAGAGCTTTTACTTTCTCCTCTAGACTAGCCTGTTGTTCAGCAGCTTTCTTAATAGCAATTGTTTCTACAATACCTGCAACATCAGGATACTCTTTAGCCCATGTTTCTATATCCTCGTCAGACTTAGGAAGTTTTATCTGCTTCTTAGTTGACTGCTCCAGTTGTGCTTTTAGATTGTTAATCTCTGCTTTTAATTCGTCTGTTTGCTTTTGCTGATGCCTACGTAGATCAGAATATCTTTTCTTAAAAGTTCTTTCTTCTGCATTCGTAGGTTCTTCTTCTACTTCTTCTGATGAGGCATCTTGCTTTTGTTCTTCTATTAACTCTTGCAGTTCTTCCTCTTCCTGTTTTAACTTTTCTTCTCTTGAGTATGGCCTAGATATAAACGCTGTTTTCTTAGGTTCTACTTCTACTTCTGTTACGTCTGACATTTTATATTTCCTTTCGTTGGGGCTATGGTAGCCTTATTAGGGGCATAGGTAGCCAACATATGTAGTCTATTATCTTGAAGCTAGACCACTACGCTTCTTCTTCTTTTGTTTTTTCTTTTTAGGTATAAAGCCTCCCACTGCTGTAAAAGTTTCTGATCCTACCGCACCTGTTGGATTTCCATCTGGTCCTGTTCCTGTAGCTCCTGAAGGTGGTCCTGAAGGTGCACCTGCTGATGGACCTGCTGATGGACCTGTTGGATTTCCTGTTTCTGGATCTGTAAAACCTGCTGGTGGTGGTGCTGAAGTTGGATCAGGTGTAGTTGGGTCTGTACTAAATGCTCTGTCATATGCTCTTGATTGTCTATCTTTAGCTTTATCTATTGCATCTCTTGCATCTTTACCGCCAATAATATCACCTGTCAGGGGATCTGTAACTACTTCAGTATCTAAATCTACAGACAATGGACCCGGTATTCCACCAATAGTTCCCATAACACTAACAGTATCATCTCTCATTTCGTCACTTGCACCAATAGAATCCATATAATCTCTTGTAGCTCTATCTGCTGCTCTTTCCGCATCTCTTTCTCTTTGTGCTGCTCTTTGTGCAGGAGTCATAGCTTTCATTGCTGCCTTTGCCTCATCTATAGCTTTAAAATCTTTATCTATACCTTTAGCTACTAAATCTCTTAGTGAAGTATCAATCATGCCTGTTTTTTTAGCTACTTCCTGACCTACATTACCTAAAACACCTCCTAAACCAGCAACACCCATACTAACAGCACCTTTTACCATACCTCTCAATGATTCAGGTATATCTACATCTGCTCTTTCACTCATGGTCATTTCACTAACACCTATGTCACCTATATCAGGTCCACCCGGCATACTAGATCCTCTCATAGCTATATCTCTATCTCTTTGTGTAGGCACTCTAGCTGTTTCTACTCTAGCTGATGTTTGTTGTGATTGTGGTTGCATAGACTTTGTTCTATTTTCAGGTGTGTCTAATATAAAGCCTTGTTCTAATGGTGATACTGGTTTTAATTCGCCTGTTAAATTATCTCTAGATACTAAAACACTACGTATCTCATTNGTANTAGGATTAAAGTATTGTCGTAAGTTTGATCCTAATAGTTGATNACCTCTTCCNGTAGTAGNATNT
>FUFK010065061.1_pt1 | contig 12558 bp, 10 predicted proteins | sample 1021851 | NCBI WGS metagenome assembly FUFK01 (sample SAMEA51879418, study PRJEB19060) | metagenome
GCGTTTTTATAACATCTATAAGTGATAAAGGCAGCCTTTTTGGCTGATGTTTGGCAGCAGCGCGCTGATAGGCAGCAACAGATTATGGATGATATCGCGACTACCTTTAAGCGCTATCCGTTATCTGCAATATACTTGCAGCAGACTGATATACGAGGGTTTGAAGCTTTGAGTGAGCTATTAAGATAATAAACCTAAAAGTTAAACCTATAAGCAATCACCCTATAGCTTACTCGCCAGCGACCATGCTGTATCCATGCGCAGGCTCTGCGCTTGTTCTGATTTACCGCTACTCAAAGATGACCACTGCGGTTTGCCCCGTGCTTTTTTAAGCTCACTTGGTAGTTTATGAGGGGGCCAAAGAGTGATCGCATTATCTTCTTCTAGACCATCGTCTTGGCTGCTTGTTGATATCTCCCCATCATCAATACTCTCATTTTGATAGAGCAATTGTGTGGCATCTGTTGCCGCATGCCCGCGATGGCGCAGCGCGGTCAATAAGTCAGTGGCACGAGTGGCAAGCAGCGTCAAAGTCGCCGGATCGATATATAAACGTTTCACCCCAGTGATCTTATCGGCGATACTGCTGGTGTTTGATAATAGGCCACCGCCTATTGCTCCTAGTGCAGCACCCAATCCTAAAGTCGTTCCAAGNGCTGCCGCATCAATCCCTAATCCTAATAACGCGCCTGCTGCCGCGCCAGAAGTGGTACGAATACCATAGCTTTTGAGCAGTTCTGGATCAAAGGGATCTTGCTGATAAGCCTGTAACTCAAGTGGCGTTGCGGCCACCGCATTATCATAAAACTTATAGAGATTAAGTAGCTGATGCTGCATCGTGCGTTCTGTTTGCCTAACGGCTTCTTGCATATCTTGCAGTACCGGCATAGCATCATCATCTTCACTAATCTCACGCACAAAAGCGGCCACATTTAACAAGAAATCTGCAATGATAATTTTCGCCTCATCATATAGCTGCGCCCAATCCTCGGTACGGCGCTGCATCAGCTGCTCAAGCATCTCTGAGTGCGTCAGCATGGTAGCCAAGTTTTGCCAAAGTCGCATCTCATCTTCAAATTCAAACGCGACCGAATCAAAGCGCGTCGAGATATGCAGATTACGCCGTGCCAGCATCGTCTGCCACTCATCGATGTTAGCTTCTTGACTATCAGTGAAATTAAACACCGGCATCACAGGTATCGCNGCCCAAGACAAAATCGCCAGCTCATCTTTGTACTTACCGAGCACAGGCTCTCGCGCATCGACGACATAAACNGCCATATCACTTGCCAGTAGTTGGCGTATCACTTTGGCTTCTTGGCTATAGTCCTCGGCACCTTGAGCGCCAGTGGCGATATCCGCTGCCAAAAACTGCTGCAAGCGCTCGATACCATCACGGCGACTGGCTGTATTGTCCTCAAGCCAATCCATCAAGCCTGAAGCATCCTCAAGTCCTGGCGTATCATAAAGAGCAACTAAAACCTCACCTGTCTGGCTATCGGTCAATTGCGCACGCTCCACATGACGCGTGGTTGCGGCNTCGTTTTTGACTTCGCCGAAATAAACATCACGCAGTAAGGTGCGCAAAATCGACGTCTTACCGGTATTGGTATGACCAACCACGGCAAGCTTTAACGGCTCACCAGTAGCAAGTGTCTTTTTGAGGTTAGANGGANGTTTGGAAGGGTTAGGAGCATTGACATNATCATTATCGGGGGTTTGATCCGCTTTATCTGTCTCAGTGAAGTTCGTATTAGTGAGCTTCGTAGTCGCATACTCTTCACTAGCAGTGGACTCAGGCACCACCGCAGGAGCCGGATCATCTTTTAATGCTTTATCAGCAAACAGTCCGACTGGCTTTTCATTATTTTCGTTGTCAGTATCGTTATTATTCATAATGTGTCTTATTTACAGGTTATCAAAATAGTGCTTTTTAATTCAATAATGAATGATGAACGCTTAATGACTAGCGACCAAACCGATTTGTCGCTCAGCCAGCGCCGTTTGCCACTGCTGGTAGCGCACATTATCGTTTTTATAAGTTTCGGTAGTAAGCTCAGTATCAGCATCTATATCCGAATCATCATCTAGTAATTGTACAATTAAACCATGCTTGGCATGAGTGGCAATTTGATCCAACTTACGCAGAGTGCCGCGATCAGGTAGGGCTTTACTATGAATGCCTAACAACACTTGCACAGGATGACCATCTAAGTAATCCTTTAGGCGTGCCATATCATCACGATCATCAAGGATACCGAAATTCTCAACCGCTTCGTTAGATTCGATTGCTGTGCCTGCCCGCCACCACTGCTGATGCGCGCTAGGATATTCGAGTAGGGCGACGAGCTTTTTGGCTTGGCTTATCTCAGCTTTTGGTGCAATAGGAGCGGGCGCTTCTTTGAAGTCATCGGCATCAATGACTTTGCGCTGCCAGAAGCTAATGATTTTTTGGTAATAAGGCAGCTTGATATCAAGGCGCATTTTTTTGCGGCGGAACATCAGCGCACAAAACACCCAAGCAATTGCCCGCGGCACAATGCCATACATCAATAAACTACCCACGAGCAAACTTGCCCATTGCCTCGCCACCGATAAAGGCAGCGCATCAGTCACTAAGCGGCTTTGGATAATAGCCGCACTATCAGGAACGTTAAACCCTACTAAACTCGGCAGCCAGCCTAGCGTTTGAGTCAAACCAATCAAGGCATTATCCGATAACAGCGTGGATTCCCAACTAAAGCTGTACTGACGCACGACTAGTAAGAATATGATCGCAAGCAGCATACCTGTCAAAGTAGCAAGCCATAACTGATGGCTGAATTTGCCGAGATACCAGCGCATACCGCTATGCTCAAGCTGCTGCTCATAGAGACTAACCGCCGCTTGAGTGACATCGTCTTTACCGCGAATCAAGTAGCTTGGACTGACCAGGCTTGCAAACCAATTGGCAGATTGCTTGCCGCGATTGATAAAAGTAAGGAGCAGCCAGCCAACAAGCATAAGGGTATGAAAGCCGAGTAAGCAGACAAGCACATAAAAGAAATTGACAACGTTGGCCTGCAATAGAGTGAATAAGCCTAGGAATCCTGAAACACACCAGACCACACTCATCATGACCATGATGCTCTTGATACGAGCATCAATTTTACCTAGGACTTTTGCAAGCTTCCCATTACTATCGATTCGTTTGGCGCGCCGATGTAGCTTTTGTTTTGGCGAGCCATCTTCATTTTGCAGCTTTTCGGTCACCAATAGCGGATCGGTGGCAAACACATGATTGTTGCTCTCAAGGTTTCGTACCAGCTCAGTCAGCTGATCTTGCGGGGATAGCATAAGTAATAAGATCCAAGTAAAAATATAAGATAAATGAGTAAAATGACATCTGCAGATTATTGTAGCGTAAATCTAATCTCGATAACGGTTATTATTGAACGATATTCATTAAATAATGTGAGCTCACGAACCTCAAAACCATACCAAATNCAATACCAAATACAGTGCCAAACCATGCTAACTTATATTCATAGTGATAACAATGTGATAATACAGTGATAACGAAACGGTAATGACGCAACTGTGATAACAAACTAGGAGCCAGTTATGAATAAAAAAACGTATCTTATCATCGGTGGTACAGGCGGCATCGGTAAAGCTATGGTCGANCAGCTAATCCAGATGACCCATAAAATACAGACGGGCATAGCGGTGTTTGCGACTTATCATAATAGCGTACCTGAGATTGAGGCTGATAATTTGTATTGGCTAAAGATGGATATCTGCGATGAGGACAGTATCAAGCAGAGTATTGAGGCTATAAAAACTCATAGCAACCATATCGACTGGGTAATCAATTGTGTGGGTCTGCTGCATACCGAGCATAACAAGCCTGAAAAAGCGCTGCGGCAGATGCAGACTGAGTTTTTTCTACAGAATATGCAGGTCAATGCACTTGCCAGCATGCTCATTGCCAAACACATCAAGCCGCTGCTCAAAAACGCTGAGCGTAGTACCGATAATCCGGCGATATTTGCGACGATATCAGCTAGAGTCGGTAGTATCAGCGATAATGAGCTTGGCGGCTGGTACAGCTACCGTATGAGNAAAGCGGCGCTGAATATGGGAATGAAAANCTTAAGTATCGAATGGTCACGCTCATTAAAAGACGTCTGCGTGGTTGTCATGCAGCCTGGTACCGTTAATACGCAGCTGTCCGCACCGTTTCAAGCCAACGTACGTGAAGGTCATCTGTTCTCGCCAGCTTATAGCGCTGAGGCCTTATTAGAGGTGCTCGCAGATATGAGTAGCGATCAGACCGGTAGCTTCGTTGATTGGGCAGGGGAGTCGATACCTTGGTAACACTTAACACAAAAACACAGTGACAAGAAGCAGAAAAAGCAAAAGGGTTTGTCGTTGATTGAGTAACGACAAACCCTTTTGTTTGGTATAGATTTAGCTCATAAAAAAGCGATTAAACAATATTAATTTGTCATAAACAAATCCATAAACTCATGCACGGGCGTTTGCTCTAGTTTTGCTTGATTGTCGCATAGCTCAATAATCTGCTCACAGCGACTCTCAATAAAACGAGTGGCTAGATTGGCGCGGAATTTTGCTTCTAGAATAGGAATACCCTCAGCGCGGCGGCGTTTATGACCGATAGGATACTCAATAACCACCTTATCCGTACGGGTACCGTCTTTGAAAAAAACCTGAATCGCGTTGGCAATCGAGCGCTTGCTAGGATCGTGATAGTCTTTGGTGTAACTGNCATCTTCTTCCACCACCATCTTTCGGCGTAGTCCGTCGATTAAGATATGATGCTGCTCATGGTAATCATCCTCATAATTCTCCGCCATCAAATCGCCTGTCAATAAAGGCACCGCTACCATGTACTGCAAGCAGTGGTCGCGGTCAGCAGGATTGGCGAGTGTACCTTCCTTGGAGATAATACGAATAGCAGACTCATGGGTGGTGAGGACGATCTTCTCAATCTCATCAATTCTATCATCGATACGCGGATGCAAGATAACCGCTGCCTCACAAGCAGTCTGCGCATGGAATTCGGCAGGGAAGCTTAATTTAAACAAGATATTTTCCATCACGTAACTGCCAAACTCACGCTGGAATTTAAAGTGGCGATCTTCTTCAGGTTTGGTCGCTAAGTCTTTATTGGTATGACTAAAGAGCACATCATAAAAACCCCACTGCGGCGCGGACAAAGCCCCTGGAATGCCCATCTCACCGCGGCGAGTCATATCGACCAGCCGAACCGCGCGGCTAGTGGCATCACCTGCAGCCCATGACTTACGGCTGCCGGCATTGGGTGCATGTCGATACGTGCGTAGAGCCTGCCCATCGGCAAGGGCTTGTGATATCGCCGCCATGATGCGCTCGCGTGGTAAGTTATAGAGCTTAGCGACGACTGCGGTTGAGGCTAATTTAACTAAGAATACATGGTCAAGACCCACACGGTTAAATGAATTCTCCAGCGCCATTACGCCTTGAATCTCATGTGCCATAATCATCGCCTCAAGCACATCCCGCATGGTCAAAGGCTTAAGGTTGCGGCTAATGTTTTGCTGACTGATATAATCGGCTACCGCAAGGATACCGCCTAAATTGTCCGACGGATGTCCCCATTCAGCGGCGAGCCAAGTATCATTATAATCGAGCCAGCGCACCATACAGCCAATATCAAAAGCAGCTTTGATCGGATCAAGTCGATGGGTGGTACCAGGCACTCGTGCGCCATTTGGCGTCAGCTGACCTTCGCAATCAGGACCTAGGTGTTTGGTGCATTCAGGAAAACGTAGTGCAAGCAGCCCGCAGCCAAGGGTATCCATCAGACAATGGCGCGCGGTAGTCCAAGCTTCTTCACTATTTTCAGAGTCGTTATCTACCGAGTAACCTAGCACATAATCGGCGATTTTTTGGATTTCTCTATCGTACTCGGGACGAACGTTACTCTCTACCGTCGTGTTTTGATTATCAGATTGGGTGTTTGACATGATCGTCTCCTCTTCCTTGAGTGAGTTATTATTTAACTAGTCGACTTATCTTATTTTTGTCAATCAAAGCGTCCACAGAAGCACTTAAAAATAAGTCATATCTCAAAGTAGCATAGGCAAAAGCCAACAACCAAACTGAATTATGTTAAAAATTAAAACCTTATCTGCTTAATATATAAAGTCTATTGAATAAAACCTGATTCATTTTAAATCATCAAATAAAGTAGCCCGAGAATAAATAGTGCCACCAATATAAAGAGTAGAGCGCTCAAAATCTTTGAGGACTTACTACCATTTGCAGCACTGACCTTTTTAACTTTGCTCTTTTTGGCCACCCGCAGCACCATCTTTACATGCTCGATATTATCCTCAAGGTAGTAATCTCCTTCAGGAACAAACCCTAAGGACTGATAAAAGCTGAGCAAATAAGTCTGTGCGGAGATAATAATAGGACGCTTTTTGCCATATTTTTTGCGGCAATGAGCGATAGCTTGAATCATCATCTGCCTTGCTATGCCTTGACCGCGATGCTCTGATAATACCAGTACGCGCCCAATAGCTGACATAGCGGTATTAAGCTGATCAGCACTAACATCGACATCAGTGACACTAAGGCTGGATCTGAGCCTGTTGTATTCAGGCGGAATAATACGGCAGTAACCAACGAGCGCTTCGTTTTGATGCGCGACGAGATGCAGACAATCAAAGTCAAGCTCATCCATATCTTGATAAGCGCAGTTTTGCTCCACCACAAACACCTGCGAGCGCGCTCTTAGAATATGGTAGATATCGACGGAGGTTAACTCATCAAAGGTTTTTATAGAAAATTGGGTGGTCATAATAGTTTGGCTTTTGCTAATGAGATGATAATAATGCGTTTGAATGAAAGCGCATTTTTAATACTTTTGGGTTTATGGTTCTAGGCTAAAAGCACCAGCCTACGACGTCGCTTAGATTAGGGCGTGTTGAACATTCACAAATAGGCACTGCTGATCGCTAAAATTGTTTCAGACAAGGCGCAAAGCGACGATAATGCAGATGCCTTAGCTAGATTTACAACGCAGTATGGAGCAATTTTAGCATCAGCCGTAGGGACAGGACTCTTTTTTGTCGCTTCATTGGTAAAAAATAGACGCTTAGAGCGACTAAACTTACTATTTTTACCTTCGAATCGTCTAAAAAACAGTCTCTGTCAGTGCCATGGTTGAATGTTCAACACGCCCTATTATTAAAACGTACTTTTTGCAATAATCTATAAGACATTAACCCTGAATCGTCTGACTGATCTTATCTAGATTTAAACTATCGGACATGGCGCTAAAGATCTCATAGTACTTACCGCCTTTATCATACAGCGCTTCATGGGTACCCGTCTCAACCACTTGACCGTTCTCTATCACTACCAAATCATCAGCGTCAATGATCTGCGCGATGTTATGCGAGACCATAATTACCGTNCNATCTTNNTTGATAAGATCTAAGCTTTTTTTGACCTGTTGACTGGCGATGGCATCGAGGCTCGCCGTTGGCTCATCCAAAAATACAATCGGTGGATCTTTTAAGAACATACGTGCTAGCGCAATACGCTGCTGCTGACCGCCCGATAGCGATTTGGCCGTACTCTCGTAACCGTCTGCTAATTGCATCACTTGCTCATGAATCGAAGCCTTTTTGGCTGCAACTATAATGTCATCCATAGTCGCATTCATATTGCCATAACGGATGTTTTCACTAATAGTGCCTGAGAAGATATGATTACTTTGTAATACCAGACCGATATTCTGACGTAAGTCATGAGTATCACAGTCTTTTAAATTATGGCCATCTAAGCAAATCATNCCAGCATCTGGCTCATAAAATTTGACCAATAGATTGATAATGGTGCTCTTGCCCGCGCCGCTAAGCCCCACAAGCGCAGTGATACGGTTAGNGCGAATCTCAAAGCTGACATCTTTTAGCGCTTGGGTACCGTTGGGATAAGTAAAGTCGACGTTTTTTANCTCGATATGNCCNTTTAGNTNNTNGCTACTGATNCCATCNATATTNTCAACTTGGCTNTCATCTTCTAANATATCAAAAAANCCTTCAGCATAAGTTAANGCATTATTAATCTGATCATAGATACGGTGCAGCTGGCGAATAGGGGCNGCGACGTTTTGAAATAGCATAACGTGAAATAAAATCATGCCAATGGTCATTTGNCCCTGCAACACAAAGTAAGAAGTCAGCAAGATGATGACCACGACGCCGATTTGNTCAATAAANGTTTTCACCGCNTCATANATAAAGCCAATACTGCGAATACGCAGCTGATTATCNGTCATCTCTTTTTGAATCTTTAGATGCTTTTGCGCTTCAATAGGCTCGCGGACAAAGGATTTGACCACACTAATTGAGTTGATAAGCGAGATAACCAGTCCGCTTTTGGCCTCTCGAAAGCTACGCATCTGCCTGCGAAAACCTTGCAGACGTCTGGCTTGTTTTTGACTAATAAAAAAGTAAATCGGAATAATAAACAGCCCAACCAGACCAATCCAAAAGTTGGTCGAGAACATAATAATAAGCGAGACAATGGCACTGGCAAACAGCGGTAGCATATCGATAAAGAAGTTTTGCACCAAACTTGTTAGGCTACTAACCCCATAATCAATACGAGTTTGTAGTTTACCGCTATCGTTTTCACTACTGGTATAAAACGCCATGCGATAGGTGAGGATGCGCTCGATAATCTTTTGTGATAAATCCCGCGACAAGTTAATACGGATTTTTTCGCCAAAAAAACGCTGACCGAAAGAGATAAATATCGACAGTATCTCTTTGGTCAGTAGTACCGCACTGATAATGCCAAGCATACGCAGACCTGCCTGCCATGGCTCGGCAAGTGTGGCAATCTCAGTCAAAGTATCGACAGCATAACGCAACACAAAAGCATTGACCTGCGCGGTAAAGGAACCAAGTACGGTCAAGATCAGCGTGGCAATGATTAAAAGCTTATAAGGCGCGGCAAACACCGCCAGCTTTTTGAGAATATTCCACAATAAAGCGCGCCGCTCAGTCTTTTTGACTGGCGGCTTTTTATCGAATGGTGGTTTGCTGAGATTAGGAGTGTTTGTCATTTTGGTAGGGTAAAGTAATCGCACTTAAAAATCTACATCAGCAAGCTTGCTCCACTAGATTTTATCTAGCTCTCTTAAGATGGTATCTACGCCTACTATTATTTTTAAAACGCATCCGCTGGCACAAATACCTCGCCTGTCATAATACGCCTTGCTGAGCGACTCATCGACACTTTTTTTGCTTGCCAGCGGCCGTCGACTTGTTCGGTCTTACCGCCGACCAGTAGCGTCCCTGATGGATGACCAAAACGCACCTCGGACAGCTCGCTACCGCCAGCTGCCTCATTGACCAATGTCCCTTGCGTGGTGGCCGCTGCCGCAATGGCGACCGCTGCGGTACCCATCATCGCATGATGCAGCTGTCCCATGCTCATCGCGCGTACCACTAAATTGATATCATTTGCATTAACTGCTTTACCACTTGACGAGGTATAGCTTTGTGCTGGTGCTACCCACGCAATTTTGGGGATATGTTGGCTCGCTTGTGCCTCACTCTCATCTTTAAACAATCCCATCGCCACGCCGCCACGCGCACGTATTTTTTCTAACTTGGCTAATAGTTTGTCATTACTATTGATATCACCTTGTAATTCTGTACCGCTAAANCCTAAGTCTTCTGCNTTCATAAAGATGGTGGGGATACCNGCGCTNATAAAGGTCGCTTTGACGCTGTCNTTATCGAGGCCACAACCAGAGACATCAAANTCATCGACGAGGTTGTTGGTCGGGAACATATCACTGGATGAGTCNACCGGATCGATAAATTCAATTTTGACCTCAGCAGCGGGGAAGGTGACGCCNTCNANNTCAAAGTCGCCGGTTTCTTGTACTTGCACCTTGCNATCTGCGTCTTTGTATACAGGCACATGGGCGATAATGGTTTTGCTGATATTCTCCTGCCAGATACGCACTTCACAAATACCGCTAACGGCATCGACATCAATGCTACTAGAAACCTTATCCGCGTCAACAATACCCATATTAATCGCACAAGCACCAACTGCGGCGGTTAAGTTACCGCAGTTACCCGCCCAATCAATCATGGGCTTTGCGATATTGACTTGTCCAAATAGATAGTTAACATCGTGGTCTGCTTGTTTTGCTTCAGACAAAATCACCGTTTTTGATGTGCTAGAGCTGCCATTGCCTAAGCCATCGATCTGCTTACCATAAGGATCTGGGCTGCCGATAACACGTAGTAAGAAGTTATCTCGCGGCGAGCCTGCAACTTGGCAACGCTCAGGTAAGTCGGATAATTTAAAAAACGTGCCTTTTGACGTGCCACCGCGCATATAGGTGGCAGGGACGGAGATTTGCGGGGCGAATTTTGGTTTGGTCATTTTTGAGAGTCCTTTATATATTTATGACTTGTTTATAGTTTTAGGTAGTATAGAGTGATCAAGACTAATTGAAATAGAGGTTGTTATGAATTTAGGAAAAGAACAAAGTGATAATTCGGCAAAAATTAATCAGATAATGCAAGATAACCCTGATTTGTCTTATGAGTTCATACGTCAATTATTAATCGCTCAAACAGAGATTGAAATAGGTCAGGTTACACCTTTTAAGTTTGGATAGATTTAAAAAGTTAATAATGATAGCGACAAGAAATAATAGTCAGATAGTTATCATCAACTGCGTATACTAGACGGTTAGAATCATCGATACGCCTAGACCAAAATCCTGATAGATTTTCTTTTAAAGGTTCGGGCTTGCCGATGCCCTCAAATGAATTGCGTTTACACTCTGTGATTAACTTATTGATGCGTTTAAGGGTTTTTTTATCTTGCGTTTGCCAATATAGATAATCTTTCCAAGCGGCATCCGTCCATGCTAGCTGTTCATTCATAGCTTTTACTCGCAGTAGTATTAAGCATCTTCAGCATCGGTTTCATCGCTTGAATAACTATCAGCGTCCTCTACATCTTCATTATCTNTTAAATCACGCACTGCCGTCTTGCCAGCTTGATACTGCGCAATTGATTTTGCTAAGTGAGCTGCATTAGCAGGAGATTTTAATAAATAGACGGTTTCCATCAAGCTGTTGTAGTAATCAAGGGACATGACCACAGCATCATCTGCATCACGGCGAGTCACTATAGTGGCATTGGCATCGTCATTAACGGTGTCTAAAACCGACTTTAAATGCTTTCTCGCTTCTGAAAAACTAATTACTCTCATGATAAACTCCAATAGTTGTACTATTTATTGTACATGTTACGCTATTTATAAAAGTATATCAATAATTACAAAAAAGCCGATGCCATATAGACACTCTATACAACATCGGCTTATTTATTACTTATACGCTAAACCTTAAACGCTCAAAACGCTTAGGCCACTTCACCCGCTAAGAACTCTTTGGCAAAGCGCTGCAGCATACCGCCAGAGTTATACATTTTCACTTCATCAGCGGTATCTAAACGGCAGATAACGGGCGCTTTATCGACTGTGCCATCTTTACGATGAATCACCAGTGTCATCTCGCCGCCAGCAGAGACATCTCCTTCGATATCGAAGATTTCTGTACCATCGATGTTGAGCGTCTCACGGTTGATACCAGGCGCAAACTGCACGGGGAGAGCGCCCATACCGACGAGGTTTTGACGATGGATACGCTCAAAATCTTCAGCCACGACGACTTCCACACCAGCAAGACGCACGCCCTTGGCAGCCCAGTCACGGCTTGAGCCTTGGCCATAGCCGTCACCTGCGATGATGATGAGTGGCTGCTCACGATTCATATACGTCTCGATCGCCTCCCACATACGCATGACTTGACCTTCTGGCTCCACGCGCGCAAGTGACCCTTGAATGACGTTGCCGTCTTCGTCACGTACCATCTCATTGAGCAGTTTTGGATTGGCAAAAGTGGCTCGCTGCGCGGTTAAGTGATCGCCGCGGTGCGTGGCGTATGAGTTATAGTCTTCCGCTGGCAGACCCATAGTATCAAGATACTCGCCAGCCGCAGAGTCGCCCATAATCGCATTAGATGGTGACATATGGTCGGTGGTGATGTTGTCACCAAGTACCGCTAGTGGACGTAAGCCTTTAAGACGGTTCATCGCCGCCATCTTGCCTTCCCAATACGGCGGACGNCGGATATANGTNCTCATCTCACGCCAGTCGTACTGAGGATCGATGACCGATGCCTCATTACGATCTGCCTGTGCTTTGGCTTCATCAAACATTGGGATNTANACNNNATTNTACTGCTCAGGNTTNACNGNNTNNGCNACGATNGCATCGACTTCGCTATCCTCAAACCAGATGTCTTTTAGATAAACATCGTTGCCATCTTGGTCTTTGCCGAGTGAGTCTTTTTCGATATCAAAACGGATATTACCAGCGATAGCATACGCCACAACCAAAGGTGGCGAGGCGAGGAACGCTTGCTTGGCATACGGATGGATACGACCATCAAAGTTACG
>FUFK010063173.1_pt1 | contig 12557 bp, 18 predicted proteins | sample 1021851 | NCBI WGS metagenome assembly FUFK01 (sample SAMEA51879418, study PRJEB19060) | metagenome
GGAGTATGCTCTCAAACGAGATCAATACAGGGAGCTTCAGGAAAATAAAAGATTAGTTGCAGAGGAGCAACAAAATCTTGCACAAAAACAACAAGCAGAAATGCAAACAAAGTGGAATGAAGAACTTGCAANACAGCAAGAAGTAATGGCTCAAAGATTACCTGAGTGGAATGACCCAGAAAAAGGACCAAAACTTAAACAAAANATTAAGTCTTTTGCCCTNAAAAAAGGTTTTACTGAACAGGAAGTNGATAGTCTTATTGATGCTAGGTCTGTAGATGTNCTTCANAAAGCTATGATGTATGAAACTCTTTTAGAAGCTAAGATTAGTCAAAAGAAAGCTAAAGTTGTACCGAAAGTGCAAAAACCAGGTGCACCAAGCACCAAGTCTGAAGTTAATAGTGAAAAGGTAAAGCAAACCAGAGCAAGACTAAAAAGATCAGGAAGGGTCGATGATGCTGCATTAGCAATCAAATCCCTTATGTCTTAGTCTAAATACTAACTTTTAACACATAGGTGTAATAATGGCACAATTAAGTAACACATTTGAAACTTATGATGCTGTGGGTAACAGAGAAGATTTACAAAATGTAATCTATGATATCTCTCCAACAGATACACCATTTATGTCATCAATCGGCACAGGAAATGCTGAAGCGACAAAACATGAATGGCAAACTGACTCCCTAGCATCAGCAGCATCAAATGCTCAAATAGAAGGTGATGATTCACCAAATGCTGCATTATCTGCTACTACTCGTGTTTTCAACCATACACAGATTTCATACAAACCTGTCATGGTCTCAGGAACACAAGAAGCAGTAAATCATGCAGGTAGAGATTCAGAACTTGCTTATCAAATAGCAAAAGCAGGTAAAGAACTCAAAAGAGACATGGAAGTAGACCTTACAGGCAAAACCGATGCTACAGCAGGATCAGGAAATGGTGGTGCAGCTCGTAAGTCAAGAGGTTTTGAATCATGGACAGTAACCAACAACTCTTATGGTTCAGGTGGTTCTAACTCTAGTGGTTCTGTAACAGATGGAACACAAAGGGTTTTAACTGAAGCATTATTGAAAGGTGAGCTAAAATCTTGCTTTGACAATGGTGGTGATCCAGACCTACTACTTGTTGGNTCATTCAACAAACAAAAAGTATCAGGATTTACTGGTAACTCAACTCGTATGGACATGGCAGAAGATAGAAGTCTTGTGGCTACTATTGATGTTTATGTTTCTGACTTCGGTGAAGTAAGAGTNGTTGCTGATAGATTCCTTCGTTCTTCTGGTAGAAGTGCGTTGATTGTTGATACAGAAATGTTTGCGACAGGTTTCTTAAGACCTTTCCAAACACAAGAACTAGCAAAAACTGGTGATGCTGAGAAAAGACTACTACTNNCTGAGTGGACNNTAGTCNCTAAAAANGAAGCANCTTCANCNACACTTGCTGACTTGACAACTTCATAAAAAATATTTTTCATGTAACTTTCTATCATGNAAGGGGCAGGTTTTTCTCATATNTTTTTCCTGCCCCACTTAGATACTANTTAATAATGACCTTGAAGAANGTATCNCTTCGGAACGAGGGTTATTAATACTGGAGACTTTAATGAGAACATTAAACGATTATTTTGTTAGTGGCAGGGTTACTGACATATCAACAGCAGGTTCAACCTTTGTAGCTGTGCCTGATGGTGGCAGAATTATTAAAATTATGTCTGTCCTACAAGGAGCTATAAGTGGTGGTAATGCTGCGATTACTTTCGAGATCGGTGGTACTGCTGTAACAGGTGCAGGTTTTACAGTTGCACACTCAGGTTCAGCAGTTGGCACAATGGATGGTTCTGTTCCAACAGCACTTAACCGAGTTGAAGAAGATGGTTCTATCGAAATTATTACTGATGGAAACTCTACAGGTGCAGTAGCACTAGATGTAACATTTGTTATTAGGAGATAGAGATGTCAAAAATGAGAGTAACAAACACAATCAAAAGGACTGTCAATACTGGCTCTCAACAAACAGCAGCGACAAACGCAAACACAGAGTATGTAAGAGTAATAGCAGACACCGATGGTGTTCATATTGCTTTTGGGGCTAACCCAACAGCGACTACTAGCTCAACTATACTAGGTGCATACGACCCAGAAATATTTAAAATTGATGGTGGTATGAAAGTTGCTGCTATAGTTGCAAGTTCAACAGCAAACTTATACATAGATGAGTTAAGCGAATGAGCAGAAAGATAGGTAAAAACCAAATCTTTCACTATCATAATCCGACAGGAGAGTTCGCTATAGAACACATCGAGGATATACAACCCCTTATAGACTCAAACAAAAAACTACAACAAGAAGATCATCACAGAGCAGATGAGTTTAGACTCTCTGCTCGTATACCGATGACTGTAGTCTATGAATGGAAAAGGACATATGGGGTTGATCTATTCAACAAAGACCACAAAGAGAGTGTAAGAAAATTATTAAACAGTCCTGAGTACAGGTATCTAAAGACAACAAATAGGCGAATATAATGGCAATATCAAATTATTCAGAACTCAAAGCAGCGATAGCAGACTGGTTAAATAGATCAGACCTAACTGACTCTATACCTGATTTTATAGCACTAGCTGAAACGAGACACAAAAGAGATTTTAAAATTAGAAGAATGGAAACAAGAGTTACTGCAAGTACAATAGCAGATTCTGAGTTCTATACTTTGCCTGATAATTATGTTGCTATGCGTAACATACAACTAAATACAGACCCAAAGACACCTTTAGAATATTTAACACCTGAACAAATGGACAGGATATACGCAGGTAGTGCAACAGGCAAACCTAAAGCATTTTCTATTATTGGCAATAACATACAACTAAGACCAATACCTGATAGTGCATATCAAATAGAAATACTTTATTTTAAACACTTTACAGCTTTATCAGATTCAAATACAACTAACGATATGCTTACCCATCATCCTGATGCTTACCTCTATGGGGCATTAGTAGAAGCAGAACCTTATTTGCAAAACGATAAGAGGATACAAGTATGGTCTGGTTATTACGATAGAGCAAAAAATGATATAATTAGTTCTAACGAAAGAGATAGACACTCTGGTGTAGCACCAACAACAAGAATTGATTATGGGTTATATTAATGACTACATGGACAGTTCAGACAACGAGTTCTAGCACATGGACTATTCAAATAGCACAAGCTAGAGGATATATAGAAACTGAAGATAACTTGTTCTTATTAGCTACAGAAGACAACGAATTAATACAACAAGAAAATTTGACAGATATAGATACAGAGGATTATCAAGAAGTAGTGCCTGTATCAACAACATGGACAATACAATAAATGGCGACTAAAAAGATTTCAGATTTTTCAACTACTACTACACCATCGAGTAGTGCGTTATTTCCAATAGTACAGTCTAGTTCAAACTTTTCAGTAACACTCGAAAATATTGCAGCAAACTTACCTGCTGTTACAGCTACATCTATAACATCATCAGGAACAATAACTGCAACAAGTGGATTTGTAGGAAATATTACAGGAAATGTTACTGGAGATGTAACAGGAGACCTTACTGGTAATGTTACTGGGAATGTTTCAGGTTCATCAGGATCAACAACAGGAAACGCAGCAACAGCTACTGCACTTCAAACTGCTAGAACGATTGGTGGTGTTTCGTTTGATGGTACAGCTAATATAAATCTACCTGGTGTTAATACATCAGGAAACCAAGATACAAGTGGTACAGCAGCGATTGCAACGACTGTTACCATAGCAGATGAATCAACTGACACAACTTGTTTTCCATTATTTGCAACAGCAGCTACAGGAAACTTAGGACCTAAAACTGCAAGTGGTTTAACATTTAACGCAAACACAGATGTTCTATCAGGTACATTTTCAGGAAACTTGACTGGTAATGTAACAGGAAATGCAAGTGGATCATCAGGGTCATGTACTGGTAATGCAGCTACTGCTACAGCTTTAGAAACAGGCAGAGAGATTTCTCTTACAGGCGATGTAACTGCAAGTGGAGTTTCATTTGATGGTACTGGCAACATAAGTCTTTCTACAACAATAGGTGCTAATAGTGTTGCTTTAGGCACAGACACAACTGGCAACTATGTATCTACTATTAGTGGCACAACCAACGAAATTGAAGTGTCAGGGTCAGGAAGCGAAACTGCAACTGTAACTGTAGGATTACCCAACGATGTTACGATTGCAGGAAACTTGACAGTCAATGGAACGACAACAAGCATAGATACAACTAATCTCAATGTTGAAGACCCATTAATTAAATTAGCAAAAAANAATAANGCAGCAGATAGTGTCGATATNGGTTTTTATGGNTTGTANGACACANNNGGATCACAAGACCTATACTCAGGGTTATTTAGAGATGCTAGTGATTCAGGCAAGTATAAANTATTNAAAGATTTACAAGCAGAACCAACTACAACAGTAGATACAACTGGCACAGGTTATGCAGTNGGTACTCTAGTTTCAAACTTAGAGGGTAATGTTACAGGTAATGTAACAGGNAATGTATCAGGAAGTTCAGGTTCTACAACTGGTAATGCTGCAACTGCAACTGCATTAGAGACAGCACGAAACATCGGTGGTGTNAGTTTTGATGGAACAGGAAATATTAACTTACCAGGTGTAAACACAGCAGGTAATCAGGACACATCAGGAACTGCTGCTATAGCAACGACAGTAACTGTAGCTGATGAAAGTAGTGATACGACTTGTTTTCCTTTGTTTTCTACTGCTGCAACAGGTAACCTAGCACCTAAGTCAGGTAGTAATCTTACATTCAATTCAGACACAGGTGTACTAGGAGCAACAACATTTTCAGGATCAGGTTCATCACTTACTGGTGTTACTTTAAAAACTTCAGCTACTGGTAGCTCACAGGTTGCAGTAGGCACGACAGCTCAAAGAGATGGTTCACCTGCAACTGGTATGTTTAGATTTAACACAACGACAACAGGATTCGAAGGTTACAATGGTAGTGATTGGGGGGCAATCGGTGGAGCAGGTGGTGGCGCTACTGGAGCAGGTGGCGATGAAGTATTCCAAGAAAACGAAAGAGTAGTTACAACCAACTATACATTATCTACTAATAAATCAGCAATGTGTGTTGGACCACTTACAATTAATTCAGGGGTTACAGTAACAATCCCATCAGGAGAGAGGTTAGTTATCTTATGACAGTTAAGATTAATGCAGATACAAGTGATGGATTAAAGTTTGTATCAGATACAAGTGGTGCTATAGATTTTCAATCTAATGGTGTTACTAAAATGTCAATGGACAGTAGTGGTAATTTAACTGCTAACTCGTTTGTAGGGGCAGGTCTTGTAAGATTAGCAGGGGAAACATTAAGTGCAGATGCTTCATCAATAGAGATTAGTGCTTCAACACTTACAACAAGTTATAATAATTATGAGCTTTATGTAAACTTACAACCAAAGACAGATGGACAACAAGTCTTTTTGAGACTGAGAGATAGTTCTGCTGCACTTTTAAATACAGTTGCTGACTTTAGACAACAGGCATATCGTGGTGGAAATGGTCAAGATTTTAGTGATACATCAATGTCAGCACTTACTACTATTTCAGGAGTTGGTAATGCAGCAGCAGAAAGTTGTTTTGTTAGATATTCTATATCAAATTTAAGAAACTCTAATTTTCAAACACTTGTAAATTTTCATTCATGTGGTGTACCTACTGGTGGTACGATATTTACAACTCTAGGAACATTTAACACAGTAACAGCAGAAGATAATCAAGGTATACAATTAACATTTGCTAGTGGTGATATCGCATCAGGCAGTTCTTATGTTTTATTTGGAGTAGAAAGTTAATGAAAAAACTTGTAGATGGAAAATATATAGAAATGACAGCAGAAGAAGTTGCTGAAAGACAAGAACAGGAAACAAAAAATATTTCTGAAATGAACGCATTACAAGAAAGAATTACTCAAAAAGAAACTGACAAAGCATCAGGCAAAAAGAAACTCAAAGATTTAGGATTAACAGATGCACAGATAAATGCGTTGGTAGGAGAATAAATTATGGCACTTACTTTACATGGTACAGTATCAGATAACACAGTAGCTTTAGATAGAAAGACTGTTACTCCATTGATTATAAATGGTGATATGCAAATAGCACAAAGAGGTACAAGTGCTACTACAATCGGTAATGGTAATTCAGGTTATCATGTTTGTGATAGGTGGAGATTTAGTGAAGTTGGTTCTCCAGGTGGAGAATTTACAATATCACAAAGTACAGATGTACCATCTGATTTAGGTTTCAAAAGTTCTTTAAAATTTGATGTAACGACAGCAGATGCTAGTTTAGCAGCGAATGACTTATATAGACTAGAACATAGAACTGAGGCACAAGATATGAAAGTTTTAAATTATGGCTCATCAAGTGCTGAAACATCGACATTATCATTTTGGGTTAAATCTAGTAAAACAGGCACATATAGTTTTCATATAAGACAAAATGATGATTTAAGAGGACTTACAAAAACATATACTATCAGTTCTGCTAATACTTGGGAGAAAAAAATAATTAATTTACCTGCTGATACAACAGGTGTTATCGAGAATGATAATGGAATAGGCTTTCAAATGTATTGGAATTTTGCAACAGGTACAGATTTCACAGGCACAACACAAACAACATGGGCTTCAACTGCTGATGGTTTCGTTGCAGATGGTCAAGCAGTTAATCTTTTAGACAGCACATCTAATGAATGGTACATAACAGGTGTTCAACTAGAAGTAGGAACATTTGACAGCAACAGCATACCTGACTTTCAGTTTGAAGATGTAGCTACAAGTCTAGCTAGATGTCAGAGGTATTTTATTAGTCATACAGTTGCAGATGGTACACGATTAGGTGATGGTATATTTAGAAGTACAACAAGAGTATTGGGCAATGTGGATTGTATGGGATTAGTTCCTAATATGAGAGCAACACCATCTGTTGCAACAACCATTACTTTATTTCAAATTTATCATGGTTCAGATGTAACAACAAACTGTGCAGCTACATCAGGTAGTGGTTTTGCTATGAGTGGTACTCAAGAGTGCAGAACAGATTTTACATTTTCATCAGGTTCTACAACAGGAGGACTTCCTGGAAAGTTAAGAGCAAGTAGTGCAGGTGCTATGCAATATGAAGCAGAATTATAGGAGATAATATGAATATTACATCAGCAAAATATTTTAAACATGATAATCAAAATGCAGGAATAAATGCTGAAATAGATGGTAAAAAATGGGCAGTTCCATTAGATACAGCAAATACACACTACCAAGCAATTCAAGAATGGGTTGCTGAGGGTAACACTATTCAAGAGGCAGACTAATGGCATTAGTAATTAAAGGATCAAGCTCGGGACAAGTAACAATAGATGTACCTGCTGCTGCGGGTACTAACACAATAACTTTACCTGCGAGTACATTTACTGTACCTGAAAGTGGTAAACTAGACTTACTTCATGTAAGAGATGAAAAAGGAACATTAGTACATGGTGGTAGTGCAGGTGCTAACACAGACAATATAAGAGTTTTAAACACAGTCAAAACAAATGAGATAACAGGAGCAAGTCTCAGCTCCAATCAAATAACATTACCTGCAGGAACTTATTTTTGCGAAGCATTTGCTAATGGTTGTATGGTAGATCATCATAGAGCATTTTTATACAATGTAACTGACAGTAGTGTAGAACTGATTGGACAACAATATTTTGCTACTGCATTTAGTAACTTGGGGGATAATACTTCAATGATATTTGGCAGATTCACAATATCAGCTCAAAAAGTATTCGAATTAAGGCATAGAACACAGTCTGCTAAAGCTGACATTGGACTAGGGCATTACATGAATGACACTAGAAATTCAGTATATGCAGATGTATTGATAAGGAAGTTACCATAATGAAATATGCACTAATAGAAAATAATGTAGTCAAACAAATATCTTATCAACCTGAAGATGGGTATGTTGAGGTTGATGACAATGTATTTGCTGACATGGTAAAAAAAGATGATGGCTCTTATGATTATACAGATGAAGTAAAAGCAGTATCTGAACGAGTAGCTAAAGAAGAAGAAGATACAAAAACAAATAGAGAAGGTGGCAAGGCAAAACTAAAAGAATTAGGTTTAACAGATGCTCAAGTAAAAGCATTATTTGGAGAATAACGAATGGGATTAGAAACAGGAACATATATAGACAGTCTTAACAGCTCAAACCCTACAGCTTCAGATGCTGTATCACAAGGTGATGATCATTTAAGACTTATCAAATCAACAGTAAAAGCAACATTTCCTAATTTGAGTAATGCAGTCACTTCAACACACACAGAACTAAATTTACTAGATGGCGTTACAGCAAACACTACAGAACTTAACTATGTAGATGTGGCAACACTTGGTACTGTAGAAGCATCGAAAGCTGTTACAGCAGATGCCAACAAAGACATTACAGGTGCAAGAAACTTAACCATTACAGGAACAATATCAGCAGGTAGTGGTCTTATATCTTTATCAGATGTATATCCTGTAGGATCTATCTACATAAATGCAGCAGTATCGACAAACCCTGCAACATTACTTGGTTTCGGAACTTGGGCAGCATTCGGTGCAGGTCGTGTTATGGTGGGTATAGATGCAACACAAACAGAGTTTGATACACTAGAAGAAACTGGTGGTGCCAAAACACATACATTGACTGTTTCTGAGTTACCATCACACACTCACAATAATCCTGCAGGTATTCTTCCACCTCCTAACTCAAATGATGTGGATGTTACAGGTGGTAATGCTAGAACATTAGGCAATGATGTAGCAACAGAAGCGACTGGTGGTGGACAAGCCCACAACAACTTACAACCATACATCGTGGTATATATGTGGAAACGCACAGCATAAGTAATTCTTTTCTTGATGAAGCAGAAAAGATAGTTACTAGGTCTAACATAAATTTTATTTATGACAGAAAGACTAGCAGGGGCGAGATAACAGACCCAAATGTTATAGACAAAGGACAGATAATACATCATTTGTATTACGACCATAAACCACAATCAGAACATTACGAATTTTTTAGGACTGTTTTTGATGAAACAAAAATACCTGTAAAACAAATGTTAAGAATGAAAATCAATGTTACTTTTCCGTTAATAGGGTATAGAGAGCATAATCATCAAATGTGTCACCAGGATATCAACAATCCTGAACAAAGACCTGATCTTATATTTAAGTCTTTGATTGTGTATATAAACGAGTCTGATGGAGATACTATGTTCTTCGAAGACAATAAAATAATAAAAAGAATAAAACATGAAAGAGGTAAAGGAATTTTGTTTGACTCAGGACTTACACACGCAGGACAAAATCCCATGAACAATGACTCAAGAATAGTTTTGAATACAATATTTGTATCAGGAGATTAATAATGGCAGTATTTCAAGCCCCTCCTCCGAAGGGTTTAATAAAAGATGTAAACAATACGATTATACCTTTTGAGTTTTACTCAGAAGCATCAAATGTAAGGTTTGCTGATAGTGCTGCAAAAAAGATACAAGGACACGATCAGGTATTTGGAACACCAACAGTTGCTCCATACTTTGTATTAAACTGGTCTTATGATGTAAACTCATTTTGGTTCTATGCAGGTACTGCAAAGATTTACAGACTAAGTGGCACATCAACGCACACTAATTTTACAAGATCATCAGGTGGTGATTATTCAACAAACTTGGCTACAGTCGGCAACTGGACAGGAACGATATACAATGGTCTGCCGATACTTTGTAATGGTATAGATGACCCACAAGCATTAGCTACAACAGGTGCAAGTAATTTTAGCGATTTACCTAACTGGGTAGCTAACACAACTTGTAAGACTATAAAAGCATTTGGTAACTACCTTATGGCTCTTAATCTTACAGAAAGTGGTACAAATCTACCCAACAAAGTTAGATGGGGTGATACAGCAGAAGATTTTAACTTTCCATCTACATGGACAGCAGCAGCAACCAATGATGCAGGTGCAGTAACCATAGGTGATGAAGCAGATGAGATCATAGATGGTCTTGCACTTAAAGAATCATTTATTATTTACAAAGGCAACTCTACTTGGATTGCAAACTACATAGGTGGTAACCTTGTATTTAGTTTCAAAAAGTTATTCAACGATACAGGTATATTAACTAGAAACTGCGTACAAGAGTTTGAGGGTAAGCATTTTGTTCTAACTCAAGGTGACATTATAGTCCACAATGGTGTATCTAAACAATCAGTTGCAACCAATGCTGTTAAAAAACATTTATTTGATGACATAAACAGTAGTTATTACCAACTTACTTTTGTAACACATAATGTGCAAAAGTCTGAAATGTGGATATCTTATCCTAGTTTAGGATCTGAATTTTGTAACAAAGCATTAATTTATAACTATGTAAACAACAGTTTTACATTTAGGGATTTGCCTGACATTTACCATATAGGACCAGGTATTGTTGATCCTGGTGCTACAACAAACACATGGAATACACAGTCAGGTACATGGACTACTACAGCAGGTACTTATGGAGATAGGTTGTTCAACCCTACAGAAAGAAGTATTCTGTTTGCAGGTACAAGCGATACTAAACTGTATCGTGGAGACTTTGGGCAACAGTTTGACAATGAGAACTTTATTACAACAGTAGAAAGAAAAGGACTTACCCTTGATGGTAACAACAATACTGTCAAACAGGTAAGAAAACTAACACCAAGAGTCAAAGGCACAGGNACAGTAAANATATCTGTTGGTAGTTCGTTATCGCCTAATGGCACATATACTTTCAATGCTGCACAAAGTTTTGACCCAAACTCTCAAAACAAAGTAGATTGCAGAGTATCAGGTAAGTTTATTGCAGTAAGGTTTCAACACACTAGCAATAGTGAGTTTGAACTCAATGGATATGATTTAGAATATGAAGTCTTGGGAGAAAGATAATGGCAGAAGCACCAAAGTATTCACCTAACCCTGTACCAAGCGACCCTGAAGATTTACCAAGATATATCTTCGAGGAATTACTCAAACTACAAGGTGCGTTAGAAGAAAACCCAACAACATTTATTGAGGTAAAAAATGCAACACCAGGAAGAAAAAAACAAGGTGACATTGTGTATGCTGATGGCACTAACTTTGATCCTGGTAGTGGCGAAGGTATCTATTTTGTAAATGCAGCAGGAAACTACACAAAGCTATGACAACATATTTGACAGGTATACCATCACAAGAGATTGATGAGATATGGGATGCTTGTTTACCTTTTATAGAACTAGCATCGAAAAAAGGACAAGAAGAAATGTCTGCTAAAGATATCTATAACTTCTGTAAAGATGCAAAAATGCAACTTTGGATAGTATTTGATGGTGATGCAGAAATAAAAGCAGTTGTTACAACAGAGATTGTAAATTACCCAAGAAAGAAAGTTTGTAGGGTAGTTACATTAGGTGGGCAAGAAATAGATAACTGGTTACATTCTATATCAGTTATAGAAGCATGGGCAGAGTCACAAGACTGTCATGCTATGGAAACATTTTGTAGGAAAGGATTTATAAAGAAATTGGAGAAACATGGATATGAACAAACATACACAGTTCTTGGCAAAGAATTATCAACCATACATTAAAGGAGATACACTATGAGCTTCGGTGGAGGAGGTGGTGGTGGTAGTGGCACACAGGTACAAAGAAGTGAGCCATCATCAGTACAAGCGCCTTATTTAACTGACCTATATTCACAGGCACAAAGACAGTTTCAGGCAGGACCACAACAGTTCTTTCCTGGCAGAACTTTTGCAGCACCTAGTACCACAACACTAGAGTCAGAAAACGCACTAAGACAAGCAGCACAAGCACAAGGTGTGTTTGGTCTTGGATCACTTGTACCTGCATTTCAACAACAACTAATGAGCCCTGCACAAAGGTTTCAAGACCCTATGCTACAACAATCTTTACAGGCACAACTTAGACCTATAGAAGAAACAGGAGCAAGATTATTGCAACAAGCAAGAAGGGGTGCTAATCAAGCAGGACAGTTAGGTGGAGATAGACAAGCAATACTAGAAGCAGAAGTTATAAGAGATGTTGCTCAGAAACAAGCCGATGTTGCATCAAAATTGTATGGTGATGTGTATGGAGATATTTTGAGGACACAGGCAGTTACTTTAGGACAAGCACCAAGTATTATGAGTACCTTCACTCAACCTGCGAGAACACTTGCAGCAGTAGGGCAACAAGAAGATATTAGAGCACAAAGACCAATAACAGAAGCTATGCAAAGATTTGCATTTGAACAGGCAGCACCAAGTCAAGCACTACAGCAATATGGCAATATTGTTGCAGGTACTATATTACCAGGCACAATAACCACTACAGGACCAGGTACGAGAGGACCAGGCACACTTGCAGGAGCAGCAGGTGGAGCAGGTCTTGCATCAGCACTAGGATTT
>FUFK010052608.1_pt1 | contig 12553 bp, 23 predicted proteins | sample 1021851 | NCBI WGS metagenome assembly FUFK01 (sample SAMEA51879418, study PRJEB19060) | metagenome
AGTTTGAAATTCATCTACAGTCATAGATGTTACTTTATTTAAATCATCTATTGTGATTTCTGTTTCAATAGTTGTCATAGTTACCACTCCCATCTTTTTACACCACAAAGTTCAACATCAAAGTTCTTATATNTTTTGTTGCTTTGTATTTCATTTAAACAAGCATCAGCTAGTGCTGACACATCTATATATATTCGTTTGCCATATTCTTTTGGGTACTCTTCAAAATTACAAAAGTTCCAAACATCAATGACACCATTGTGTTTTATATTTTTTATAGTATTAGCCATATCATACACCTTTTGCTGATAATAATTGTTGTGATACTGACTCCACCAATGACTTGCGATAGTAAAGCATTGGTTGAACAAACTCATAGATCTCTGCCAGTGATGGGAAGAACTTGCTCTTCAGACATATCTGGTCACAAGCATACTTGAGTATGTCNGCAGGTATGTGTGACAACTTACCTGCATACACACGAGCTTTGAGTGCCATGTCTTTTTCTGTGAGTGATGACTGCTTTGTAGTACACACCATTACTTCAACAATCCATTTCTCAATATCTTTTGGGTCTGCTACTGACATACAGTATCGCATTAGTTGTGTCACTGACTCTTCACGAGCAACAAGTGCATCAGCTACATCAGATATGCAAGGCATATCCCATCTGAAAAACATATACTGATTGTTGACTCGTTCATTTATCTGACAGTTCAGTAATGACTCGATAGTAGAACGAATTGTCTTCGTGTGATTGTTTGGTTTCTCTGAGTACTTTTGTATTATTTCTTTTGCGACTAAGTTGTTTGTTACACCATTTGCAATACTCTTGATTCCAGTCGGATCTTCGATATTGGTTCTTAATGTAGAAATGTTTGAAGTATTTTGCTTCTCTGTCATGGTTAACCTCCTTATATCTGTTCATGACTTCTTGGCTAGGTAGCCAATCTTTATCTAAGTGGTGCATTGTATTTACTCCAATGCTCATTCCAAAGTTCTACTGCAATATCATTACATAGATCTTTTTCTGATTGGAACTTTGGTTTCATTTTGTAGTTGATGAATCTTTGTATCTGTGACACATCATCTGCAATATCTATTTGATGCTCAAGACCATCAAGTTGTACTACACGATCATAATAGTCTTGTAATTGTTTTTTTACGTTACCCATTTATAATATCCTTCATAATTTTATCAGGGATTATAGCANCCCATTTAGGGTCGCCAGTCTTACGTTTATATAAAGCAATATCTTTTCCTTGTAACACCTTGAAAACACTAGGAAATTTGTCTACTGCTCTGTATTTTACTTCAACAATATATTCTTTATCGTTGATAGTAACTTTTAAATCGCCAGTATGTTCTCCTCCCAGACTACCTGAGAGGGGAACTTTTTTGCAAGGTATCTTCCATGATTGGAATAATTTTAAAAACCAATTCTCATGATAGTTACCTTTAATTTTACTTTTCGAGGGCATTGATACATTTATCCCTTATAGCCATTAAATTTTTATACGTAGTAGATTTCTTATCTTCTTTTTCGTAATAGAATTTTTCTTGAATAAACTCCATAGCTACTTTTATATTTATTAACTCTGATCTTGAAAATAAATTTTCATCAGGATTTATTTTAGCTTTTACATCAGCCATACTCAAAAACTTTTGCATATTTTTTTCCTTTCTTTTTTCTAAAAATGCTGTCAAATCACGATAATTTATTTTATCCATTGTACTGAAAATGTAATCGCAACTACCACATTTTGCACCTATACTTGGACCCCAATATTCAGTACCACATTCATAACAGATTAATTCTATTGCCATCAAAATTCTCCATCATCTGTTGATATTGTTAAGTAAACTTGCAATGCTTCACACCAACATAGCAGGTTAAATAGTTTTGGCTCAACAAGTTTACGTTCCCATTGACCAAACAATTTAGTATCAACACCAATAGTAAGTGCTAACTTTTCCTGCGACAGCTTACGTTGCTGTCGCAGTTTAGTTAGTTTTTCTATTAGAGCTTTGTGTTGATACTTGACTGTGTTTCGCACTAGCCTAACTAAAGTTCATGTGTTTGATTTCGCTGTCATAAAAGATGTCTTCAATCATTTTTGATGCTTGAATATCAGGATTATTTTGCTCCCATATCTTTGTAGTTTTGACAACCATCTTGTTTATCCATGCTTCATTTGACATATCGCCATATGGCTTGGACACTTCACACATATGCTCATACATTTCTCTGTAGCAATCAGGAAAAGCTACACGAGCAAATGAATCGCACATCTTTAGTTCTTTAGTAGTGTATGTAATCAACGTAACCTCCATTAGTTGAATATTGAGTCTTGTTTATTCATATAGCTTACCATTTTACTATTACGTTCTACAATAGTTTTGTTGGTGCTACTGACATTTTCAGGGTGAGAAATCCAATGTGTAACAGCATTGTAAAGACCCCATTTGTTTTTACCAATGCTACTTTGATATTCACCCCAGTGCTGTTGCAACTTTGCATATTGTGTTTCATTGCGATACTTACCATCAACTGTAGGCTTTTTTGTGTAAGTAAGTTTTGAAAACATAGAGTCTGCATCTTCATCTCTGACTGGTGTTCTGTACCACTCACGATACCTTTGCTCATTACTACGAAATAAATCTACTGTTTGTTTAAGATGTTCAAAGTTATATTTGAAGTGACCATTATGTTTGAGTCTGAAGTTAGCAACTCTATCAGGTGTTGTGCATTTGTTCATGCAAAACATACGCAGTCCATCTGCTTGTATCATTACTGACCACACACCATTGTATGAGTTACGAACTGATATTTGAAATGCAACATAATCTTGCATTGCAGGATCATCAAAGCATATCTCTTTGAATACTAATCGTGTGTCCATCATAGCACCATTATCTAACATATTTATTTGTGTGACATATGGTGTCTTGAGGCTATCTGCTACATCAATGATAGGATCAAGTACTTCTGAATGTTTTACTGGCTTGTATGATATAGAATGACTACCAAGAAATTCCATTGTATCTTCACGAACAATCATTTTTTTATCAGGACAATGTACTTCTTTGATTTCTCTGCCATTATTTGACATACCATACATTGGTATGGTTTGTATTGGAAAATCGTAGTCACCTTGTTTGTCTACGAGCTTTGCGAGTTGTGTCATATGATTCATGTTTACCTCCGTGTTTGAATCAAGTTAATTGGCAAAGGTAGTAGGAATCGAACCCACATCTTCAAGGTTGGAACTTGATGTCTTACCATTAGACGATACCTTCATTTATATTACAAGTCCTCCTGAGGCATAGGGTTGTCCAGCGAGAAGGACTTGTAAAACTTTATGAACATTAAGTTAATGCAATGAGTGCAAACAAAAAAGTTACAAACATTACAGCTATAAAAACAATATACACAAGATATATTGCTATTGGATATTTTTCGAAAAAATTTATCATTATATTATCTCCAATGACAAGTTAAAGCAGAACTGTCTCAGCCAACCTGCTAATTGTTGAGCCAATCTAAACATTCCTGCAAACAAAAAAAAGAGAGAGCCGAAGCTCTCTCTGTGGTTGTAATTACTTCTTCCTATTGAGTATATCTTGTTTACCAGATACTCTCTGTGGCTCATTCGGTGAGTAACCCTTGAGCCATGCCTTGTGGTCAGCGAACCATTTGCTACCTGACCAAGTATGACCAGTAGTAAGCTGAAACAGTAGTGAGTGAATGGCAAGGAAGAACTCATCAGTCTTGATTCGCTCTTCCCAGTAAGCCTCAGACTTTCTATGCTGTTTGGCTACTATTGACTCCTTGCCATTCATCTCCTCTTCTTGTAGAGCTTTGGCTTGAGAGTCATTGAGTTTCTCAATGCTATTGTTAAGATTCCATTCGTCATCTTTACAATAGTTGCCAAAGCGATACAAGAAGTTGGCATTGTATCTTGGATTAGGGATTCTCTCACCGGTCTCGGTCATTTCATCACCCAAGTACTTTGCACTTGAGCTACTGAAATTGACCTCAGAACAACCATCGAGAATCATATCCACTATCTTATCTATGTCATCATTCACAATGTTACTATTTGTATCTATACCTGATAACTTTACTACTTTTTTACTAGTCATGTTTATATCTCCTATTAAGTTACTAGTTAATTTAAAGTACTCACACACACACAAAGTATATGCTTAGATACCACTTGACCCAGCAACTTTTCATTTGTGCAAAACAAGAAGCGAGTCCAAACACCTCTTGTGTTTGGTCACGAGTCTCTTGCGTGTTTATTTTGACAAATGAAAAGAACAAAGGAACGACAGTAGTTTCTAAAAAATCTAGGTAATAGATATGACCAAAGCAAAACTTTGCTTTGTCTTGGCATATCATTACGCTTATTTTTTAGAAAGTGCGTGTGTGTTCCGCATGAGGTTGCAGGGTAGTCATCATCTAATGATATAATATACTTTCGTGTGTGTGTATTGTCGCACACGTGCGACACATTATGTTTGTGGGTTTGACACTTTTATAAAGTGGCATTGTATTCTGAAGCAACATTCGTCAAGGTGTGTTCTGTTGACGAAAGGTAGAATAACGAAATGAAGGCATGACGTATGTCTTGCTGTAATGTAGTTCTTCTACCCTAAGCCTTGTCGCAATGGACTGGAAGAATATAGTTTTGTCCACTTTGGCGATACAAAGTGGCTCGTATCAATATAGTGGCTGTCTGTAATGAGTGAGTCCAATGACGTAAGTCATTGATTTAACAAGAGAACTAGAATACCCTTGACATATGAAATTAGCTAATCCATAAAAGGGGGGTAAGGGGGGTTCTCTTGTTAAATCAGATACTTAGCTGTAGAAGTCCTTAGATGATACTGCTTGGACTAGCAGGGTTAAGAGTTGTTGTAGCTGTTTGATGGTAGCCGAATATTAGGTAAGACTTTTGCTTCCGTAGTCCTTCGATACAATTTGTAGCCTTCTGGAATTTACAGTGTTTGTGCATTTCATTCTCTTTTGGTGTTCTGTGCCACTCTAAAGCTATGCCATAAAGGTCTGAGTCAAAAGAAATAGACGTATCCTACGGACTGCCTCGTCGATTTCTTTTGACTCTCTTTTCGAGTTTCGCTGAAGCGAAACGCTTTTAGTATTAGACCTTCTTATGGCTTAGCAAGAGTGTCATATAACAACCAAAAGGAGAAAGAAAATGACAAGTACAAACACAGTAAATTACGCAGAAGTCTTAACAAATCATATCTCAGGTACTTCAGCGAAAAGTCTTACCCAATATTCTCAGAAGAGATTAGATGGTATGAAGAAATATATATTTATATCTAATATGGGTAATGTAGATAGAGCATATAATAAGATAGATGCTGAGTTGTCTGCTTGTAATGCTTATATGAAAGCCGCCGCAGAAGCAGATTTTGAAGCTGATGCAAAGGGTGGCTATGGTCAAGGATCTCAGGAGTTGATCGAGCAGTATGGTTTCCGTGGTGGAGTCAAAGATGTAACGATAATGATTGCTGACTTGATTGCTGTTCGTGATGTTATTGAGCAGTTCTTCCATGCAAACAATGATGACTTTGAACAGATGTTTGGTTCTAAGTTCAAGCCTAATTGGATTGGCAAAGATGCCGACACCCCAAAGTCATCAGAGCCACTTTCTTCCAAGGAGAAAGCTGAACTCAAAAAGAAATATCTTGGTGCATAAGCACCAAGATTATCTCTCACTCTTACGAGTGAGAGATATCTTTTTGCTAACGAGGTGTTTATATATTACTAGTACAAACCTTCGAACCACTTCGTGGTTCTCGGTTTGTTTTCTAGTCACTACAAACTAAGACGTAACAGATATACACGGAGGTTACATTATGTATAAACTAAGAAAGTCAGTTGACAAAAATTGGTATTCGCATTGCGACAAAATGTTGCAAACAATAAAACAAAGTTTCAATATCATATACTATGGCAACACAGATAAAATATGTCATGTTGACACAGTTACATCTTTGCAAGATGCTTGGAGAGTAATTAGTCAAGATAGATATGATATGCAATCATTTCATGCCACATTCGGACACAGCCGAAAGAAACAAAACTACGAGGTGTGGCAAGATAATCAACTCGTAGTACAAGTAACGTATGATCGATAGGAGGTAACAATGAATCATATGACACAACTCGCAACACTCGTAGATAGAAAAGGTAACTATGCTTTTCCTATCAAACAAATACCAATGGCAGGTATGTGTGACATTGATGGTGTAAGTAACATCATCAAATGTCCTGATAAACAAATGATAGTCCGTGCAGATAATCATCAATACATGGGCAGTCATTCTATATCATACAAGCCAGTGACTCATGCACAAGTGCTTGAGCCTATCATTGATATAGCAGACAGTCTTAAAACACCATATGTGACACAAATAAATATGCTAGAAGATGGTGCAATGATGGATACAAGATTAGTATTCAAAGAGATATGCTTTGATGATCCTGCAATGCAAGACTATGTTGCATTTCAGATATCAGTTCGTAACTCATACAATGGTGTCTGGTCAGTAATGATACAAGCTGATGGACTTCGTATGTTTTGTCTAAACAAATGCACAACACCTGATAGAGTTGCTAACTTCAGACTCAAACATAATGGTCACTTCAAATATAACTTTGAACATCTCAAACAATCAGTAGATTTGTTTCGTAGTAATGAACATAGATATAGAAAATGGTATAACACACCAGTATTATCACATACAGCAGATGAATTATTTACGAAACTAACTTATACACCTAAGCCAACTATCGATGGTAAGTATCGCAATGAAACACAGTATGCAAAGCTACAACAACTGTGGACAGAGTATGCTAATAACATTGGAAGAAATAAGTGGGGTCTTTACAATGCTGTAACACATTGGATATCTCACCCTGAAAATGTCAGTAGCACCAACAAAACTATTGTAGAACGTAATAGTAAAATGGTAAGCTATATGAATAGACCAGACTCAACATTCAACTAATGGAGGTTAAGTTGATAACATACACTACATCAGAACTAAAAATGTGCGAATCGTATGCAAGGATCGCACACCCTTCCGACTACAGAACAATGTTCGATCACATCTGTGATGTATCAAAACCATATGGCAATGAACACCCTGAAGTTTGGATCAACAAGATGACTGTCAAGACTACAAAGATATGGGAGCAACACCACCCTGATCTACAGATGTCAGATATCATTGAAGAAGTACTCAATGACAGCAGTATCAAACATATGAACTTCAAGTAATNCCTTGTGGTTGTTAGGGTAGTAGGCAAGTAGATATGTATTTACTTGCCTACGTCTAAACTATGAAAAACACAGTTAAATATCAGCACAAAGCATTGATTGATGCACTAGTAAAAACTCGAAAGAGCAGCAAACTTTCGCAGGAGAAACTTGCTTTGACAATAGGTGTTGATACGAAACTGTTTGGACAATGGGAACGTAAACTTGTTGAGCCAAAACTATTTAACCTGCTATGTTGGTGTGAAGCATTGCAGGTATATTTAACTATATCAAAAGATGATGGAGAGTTTTGATGCAGAAATTTATGAGTATGACTGAAGTAAAAGCTAGAATAAATCCTGATGAAGATATATTTACTAGAGAAGAATTAATAGCAATCAAGGTGAGTATGCAATTTATTCAAGAAAAGTTTTATTATTTGAATCAAGATAAAAAAACTAAAACTTATAAGCAACTAATAACTATAAGGGATAAATGTATAGATGCCCTCGAAAAGTAAAATCAAAGGTAACTATCACGAGAACTGGTTTGTAAAATTATTTAGTTCTTGGAAGTTGCTATGTAAAAAAGTTCCCCTCTCAGGTAGTCTAGGAGGAGAACATACTGGCGATTTAAAACTAACTATTAATGATAAAGAATATATTGTTGAAGTTAAGTACAGAGCAGTAGATAAATTTCCTAGTGTATTCAAGGTGTTACAAGGAAAAGATATTGCTTTGTATAAACGTAAAACTGGTGATCCAAGATGGGTTGCTGTAATACCTGATAAAATCATGGAGGATCTTATAAAATGATATGTGTGATATGTAAAAAAGAAATAGAAAAACAATACACAGCAGATGGTGTAATGTATTGGGATCAAGGCAATAGTGCAGAACCAATAGCAAATGGTAGATGTTGCAATAAATGTGACAGAGATATTGTCTTGCCACATAGATTAGCAGAAGTTCTCATTAACAAGGAGGTGTAACATGGGTAACGTAAAAAAACAATTACAAGACTATTATGATCGTGTAGTACAACTTGATGGTCTTGAGCATCAAATAGATATTGCAGATGATGTGTCACAGATACAAAGATTCATCAACTACAAAATGAAACCAAAGTTCCAATCAGAAAAAGATCTATGTAATGATATTGCAGTAGAACTTTGGAATGAGCATTGGAGTAAATACAATGCACCACTTAGATAAAGATTGGCTACCTAGCCAAGAAGTCATGAACAGATATAAGGAGGTTAACCATGACAGAGAAGCAAAATACTTCAAACATTTCTACATTAAGAACCAATATCGAAGATCCGACTGGAATCAAGAGTATTGCAAATGGTGTAACAAACAACTTAGTCGCAAAAGAAATAATACAAAAGTACTCAGAGAAACCAAACAATCACACGAAGACAATTCGTTCTACTATCGAGTCATTACTGAACTGTCAGATAAATGAACGAGTCAACAATCAGTATATGTTTTTCAGATGGGATATGCCTTGCATATCTGATGTAGCTGATGCACTTGTTGCTCGTGAAGAGTCAGTGACACAACTAATGCGATACTGTATGTCAGTAGCAGACCCAAAAGATATTGAGAAATGGATTGTTGAAGTAATGGTGTGTACTACAAAGCAGTCATCACTCACAGAAAAAGACATGGCACTCAAAGCTCGTGTGTATGCAGGTAAGTTGTCACACATACCTGCGGACATACTCAAGTATGCTTGTGACCAGATATGTCTGAAGAGCAAGTTCTTCCCATCACTGGCAGAGATCTATGAGTTTGTTCAACCAATGCTTTACTATCGCAAGTCATTGGTGGAGTCAGTATCACAACAATTATTATCAGCAAAAGGTGTATGATATGGCTAATACTATAAAAAATATAAAACACAATGGTGTCATTGATGTTTGGAACTTTTGTAATTTTGAAGAGTACCCAAAAGAATATGGCAAACGAATATATATAGATGTGTCAGCACTAGCTGATGCTTGTTTAAATGAAATACAAAGCAACAAAAAATATAAGAACTTTGATGTTGAACTTTGTGGTGTAAAAAGATGGGAGTGGTAACTATGACAACTATTGAAACAGAAATCACAATAGATGATTTAAATAAAGTAACATCTATGACTGTAGATGAATTTCAAACTCAATTAGAGAAACATAAAATAGAATGTAATACTATGGACAATTATGTTTTTGATTTAGCTAAAGCCATAAAGGAGAGTGCAAATGGAAGAAAGATTTGAAGATGTACCAGTAGAAGTATCTGATCGTGATAGATACGGATACTTAAAATTAAATAGTTACTATGATTTTTTTCAGACTCAATTATTTGTGCCTGATAAAAATGACATCTTGCAACCAGCAGGAATGTCATCTACAAACAAAGATTATATCTAATTCCTTGCAGGATTTACCTTTCAGTGAATCATTTACTTCTGTCAAATTTAATTGATTCACCCCCTGCAAGGATACTTACAACAATGTGTCATGTTCAGGATAAAACTTCCAATCCTTGTTAGCGAAGTTTAGGCACATTGTTGTACTAAATACTTGATAACATTAAACAATTAGTGTATGCTGATAGCAACAATGGAGGCAATAATGGCAGTAGAACTAAGACATTCTGCTCATGCAGAGGACTATATCAGAGGTTCTGATATGGTGACACTTATGAGTGGTAAATGGAATGAACTTTGGAAAATCAAAACTGGTAAGATTGGTCGTGTAGATTTATCACACGAGTTTCATGTCTTGCTTGGTGTTGAAACAGAAAACTTTAATCTTATGTGGTCGCAACGAGCATTTGATTATGAGTGGTCAGCACAGAAAAAATTTCAAATGTCATATGGCAGCATACCATTTCAAGGTACAGTTGATGGTTACGATAAAGATAAGCATATGATTATCGAATGTAAACATACTCATGGCATGAATACTATGGAGAATATGATTAACTTCTATATGCCACAAGTACAATTTTATCTTTACATATCTAAAGCCAAACAATGTTTATTATCTGTAATACTTGGTAATAAATATGATGCAGTTATTATTGATAGCAGTGAACAGTATCAAAAAGAAATGCTTACACAAATAAAAATATTTTGGGATTATGTAGTAAACAATGAAGAGCCACAAGATATGAATGTTGCCACATCTAAAAGCATTACAGATAANATACCTATCAATGGCAAAACAAAGCGAGATGTATCAAAGAGCAACAGTTTTACTGANGCTACNAATGCTTACATGATGTTTGAAGAAACAGCTAAGAAATTTGAAAATGCAAAAAAGCAACTCAAAGAAGAGATCAAGCCTGATGAAGCAGAGATCTATAATGATGTCTTGTCAGTCAAGCGAGATAAACGAGGGTCAGTTCGTATCACAAAGAAAAAGGGTGAGTAGACCCAACTCACCCTATAACCTATCTGTATAATGGAGGTAATACATGACAGATACTAAAAGTAATATCAAAAAGCCAACACCTAGTAAAGTGTATAACTTACGAAGTGCAATGCTTGAGTTCCAAAAACTATCGGTGACTGCCAAGAAAGATGGCAAGAATCCACACTTCAGAAGTAACTATTCTAAACTTGAGTCTGTTATTGAAGCAGTTAATCAAGGCAATCAGTTTGGTTTGTTCTTTACTCAAGAGATTGAAGTAAAGAACTATCAAAGAGATATTGTAGTAGTTACTACTGTACGTCACATAGATGATGATAATACATATGTATCAAAGCTACCAATACTTCTTGATGATGTAAGTATGAAGAATCCTCAGAAGATTGGATCAGCTATTACATATGCAAAGAGATATACACTACAAGCTGTATATGGTTTACCATCAGAAGATGATGATGGTAATGAGGCAAGTAAGCCAAACGTAAACATATCCAAACCAATACCAAAAGGAGAAGATGATGGATTATGATAATACAGATAGAGGTAGCTTTTTCAAACCACGAGCAGATGAAAGTCTGCTTGTGCAAGGCAAACTCAACAGCAATGGTAACGAATACAGAATGGTAGTTATCAAAGCATCATTGCCAGATGGTGGCAATGCCAGAGATTTGTATGTCAAAGTTGGTACGTTGTTTGAGAATGATAAATCTCTAAACGAAAAGTCACCTGACTTTAGTGGACCTATTGAGTTACCTAACCAAGAAAAACGTAGGTTAGCTTGTTGGAAAACTGTATCCAATGATGGCAATACAAAGTTTTTGTCTGCTCGTATCGGTGATAAGACACCACGAGTAGGTGATGATGAAACTAAATGGGATCGCAAAGTTAATGATGGCATTGAAGATACAGATATGGAGGCATTAGATGAAGTACCATTCTAGTGAAGCAAAGGCTAGAACCCATGATCCTAAAACATCATGGGAAGCCGCAGAAAAAGTTGACACTAACAGACTTGAAAAGATTGTACTAAAAGCAATCCAAGCACATGGCGAAAGTGGTGCTACACACGATCAAATATTTCAGTATCTTAGTATGAGATTCAAAGATGCTTTTCGTGAAGGAAGTATCACACCTAGATATGCTACTCTAGAACGTAAAGGTTTCATCAAGAGAGATGGCACTACTCGTAAAGGTAGAGCAGGAAGAAGCCAACTTGTCATGTTTCATGTAGATACTGGATACAGAGAGGTAATAAACGAAAAAAAGTCTTGATTTAAGAGCCATACAGAGGGGGTAAAGACCCCCTCTAGTATGATTGTACCCTAGAATTACGTTGATTCACCCACACTTTTCATTTCGTCAACAAGCCTCATTGCCCTTTTTGGAACTTGTTTTGCCCACTTTGAGTCTGTCATTTCGTATGCGGCTTCATACCAATCACGATTATCTACAGCTTTTTTCATTTTATGAAAGCGAGATAGTCTTGGTCTACCAAGATTAAACATCATGTTAGCAATAATGTGTTGTACTTTCTCTGGAAGATCATCAAAGTCGTTATAAAGAAACTTACATTCATTAATAGTAGTTTCAATATCTTGGTCAAATAACTCATTGACTCTCTCTTCAGATACTTCTGTGCCTACTGGCTTACCATATTCTTGATCCCACTCAGTGACAAGATGTCCTATCCCAACAGTAGGTAAATTTAAATGATCGAGATACACAGCATTGACACAGCCTTCATCTCGTTTTAATTGTTCTCGTAATAGTTCTATATTCATTTCTTTAACTTTGCTATTGATTTTAACCCAAATGATGCCGCAATAGATGCA
>FUFK010041835.1_pt1 | contig 12552 bp, 12 predicted proteins | sample 1021851 | NCBI WGS metagenome assembly FUFK01 (sample SAMEA51879418, study PRJEB19060) | metagenome
AGGACAACAGCAAACTGCAGTTAAATTAACTCAAGCATCAACTCAATGGATCATGGCAGCGGGAGGAAATCCTTCTACTGGTGGAATAGATAGTTATAATTATGTCTACAGGTTTAATATTCCATCTCCAGCTCAAACTGATTTTGCAAATCACTCACATGATAATGCTTCTGGATTCGCAACATCTACGGTAACTATAACAGGATTAAAAGGAGACATTGGATCTTGGAGTAGATATTGTTTTACTAGATCTATTGGAGCAACTTGGTCAGATACTTATCCTACTGGATATGGTTGCGTAAGTGGATCGGGTGTAAGAGGATGGAACTCTAACGGAGGACCTTTCTTCCCATCAGTGCATCCTGGTTGCGAACCAAGAAATAATGGAACTGGTTGGTACTCAGGACCTGACGTATATAATGGTCGTAGGGAGTATACTTATAGAGGTTGGTATAGACCACAAGGTTCAGTAAACCAGACGGGACAGACATCTATTTGGACTAGGTAATATATGAATACTATGTTTGATATTCCGATTTTCAAATACAAAATTGAAAATTGGACTGAAGTGAAGGCGACTCTAATAAAACAATTTAAAAACTCTCTATCAGAAACAGTAAGTAATCAGCACGACGGTGGGCAGATACATACAGATTTCTTTAAGTGTATTAAAGAACCAAACATTCCAGAGTATATAATTAAGTCTCTGCATTGCATGGATCCTTATATTGTAAAGTTTCTGGGAGAAGTCTCAGACTACTACAGTAAACCAAGCGATCAAATTGGAGTATCCTCAGCTTGGTTTCAAAAGCAAGAGGAGCACATGCTTCATGGGATACACAACCATGGTGCTGTTGGATTCAGTTCTATATGTTATGTGAAGTTTGATAAGGACGTTCATTTACCAACGACTTTTATCTCTCCATTTAATGATTTTCTTTTTGGTAATACAGATTATTATCAACCAGAAGTAGAAGAAGGAGATGTAATCTTCTTTCCAAGCATGGTTCAACATTACTCACCAACAAATAGTTCTAACTCTGAAAGAATTATTTTCTCATATAATTTAAAATAATGGAACGTGATCAACATAATATAGACAAGTTTCAATCTCAACAGATTGAAGAATACAAACGTCTACGAATTGATAAACTAAAAGAACTTGATGTTGAATTTTTCAAAGCTCTTGAAGAGGGAGATATTGAGTGGCAAAAAGAAATTAAAGAAAAGAAAAATAGACTGAGAAATATCTCGGATTATGTCTTTCCTGAGTTTGAAGATCCTGCAGATATTACGAATCATTACCCCGACTTTATTTTATAGTATGAAAATTGTAAATGTGATGCCTTTGTTTCCAAGTACAACTATAGTTGGGAACCTAGATTTAGACCATGATAAGATAACTAAAAGAATTGCCAAAGAATTTTTGAGAGAAGGTAACTGGCATGATGAAGATCCATTTAATAAAACCCAACCATATCTACATAAAGATCCAAAATATAAAAAGTTAAGTGATGAATTATTGTTATTTGTCAATCATGTTTGTTCAGACGTGCTTTCTTTTGAGAATGTAAATCCAGAAATATCTTTAATGTGGGGAACTGCAACTCCAAAAAAAGGTAGTGTGCATAGGCATTATCATCCTAATAGTATTTTGTCAGGAGTATACTATCCACAAAATATTGAATATACACCAATCAGATTCTTCTCCCCACATAGACCAACAATCCTACCTAAAATTGTAAGTAAGAATGTTTATAGTTCAGAAACTATGGAATATCAACCACAACAAGGTGATGTTGTTTTGTTTCGCAGTGACTTAGACCATGATGTACCTATAAATACTTTTAACGATACTAGGTATTCTGTAGCCTTTAACATTTTTTTCAGAGGTGAAATGGGACATGAAGAAACCTTATCAAACGTAACTTTATAAATCCATGTCTAAAATTAAAGTAGATAAGTTAGATAGTGATAATAGTCATATTGTTTTTGGTGGACTAGAGCATTTAGATCTGTCTTCCAATCAAGGTGACATGCGTTTTCCTAGTGGAACTACAGACCAGAGACCAACTACAGAAGCTAATGGTTTAGTACGTGGAGCATTATATTACAATACCGATTACAACAAACTTCAATACTTCAATGGTTGGTCATGGAGATGNACTGATGGAAGTAGAGATTATGTAACTGATGGTTTGAGAATGAATCTTGATGCAGCAAGTGAAGAATCATTCACTAAACAAAATTTATTTAAACTGCCAGGATGGAATTATTATAGTAACGGAGCTACATACTCTTTACGTTTACCTAATCATGGGGTTCATCTTTATAGCAACTATTCTACTTGGGTCGGGCAGTTTGAAGCAAACATTAACACTGCTCAAGACTATATCCTAGAGTTTACCGCTTACGCAGATCAAGACAACTCATCGTTGGTTCTTGATAATGATGGAATTAATAACAATGCGTTCAACCAAACTTATACTGTAAACCAGAAAACGCAGACGTTTAGAAAAACTTGCACATATACTACAACTGGAAATACCAAACACTATTTCAGAAGAAATGGTGGTGGTAATATTTACTTGTCTAATGTTAGGTTATTCAATCCATTTCAAGATGAAATTAAAAACGAAGAAGCTGTATATCGCTATGGTAGCATTCGTGCTGAGAATGGTGTAAAATGGATGGAAGGCAATTACGGTCATTGGAATTTTGATGGTTCTAATGATTATTTTGACCTACCAGATTTTGATGCGGGTGGAGGACATAATGATTATGGAGGAGATAGTAGTCATCGTCAGAATAACGAAAGTTCTACTCAAGCAAAAGATGGGTTTCAAGCATGGCAAAGGGGAGTAAACTCTTTGAGTTGTTCCATGGAAATGATCATCAAACAGGTTGGAACTAATAAATCTCTAGAAATTTATGGGACTGAATCCATTTGTCAGTCATACCCTAATTCTGGATTCGCATACTTTCCTGGCTCACAAGGGTTCTTCTTTTATAGATTTGTACAAGAAGGTGGAGATAGACCACACGTGCGAGCTTCCGATACCTCAGTAAATTTGAGTGATGGCAATTGGCATCATTTTGTTGGAACTTATGATGAGATGACTGGATATGCTCGACTATATAGAAATGGAAACTTAGTTTCTGAAAACAACTCATCTACTCAAAGTTCATCTTTCCAAGGAAATTTTGGAGGAAATGCTACGTCATATGCTTTTAATGGTAAAGCAGCTGTGATAAGATTTTACTCAAAAGTTCTTACATTAGAAGAAGTGAAAAGAAATTTCAACGCTACTAAATTTAGATACGGTTTATAAAAATGGCAGGAACACTCAAAGTTGATACTATTAGTAACTTAGCTGCTACTGGTTATATTGGAACCGAAGGAGCTAGTTTAGATCTATCAAATAGTAACCATTCTTTAGTTTTGCCCACTGGTGGAACTGGAACTAGACCCGCTTCTCCTAAAGCAGGAGCAATGCGTTATAATAGTGACACTAATTTGATGGAATATTATAATGGAACAGAGTGGTTGAATACTGATGGTAGTAAAAACGATACTCAACAACATAGATATCTGGTTTGGACTGGTGCAGGAACTCAAAACACTGGAGCTCCAAACGGAGTACAAAGTCCTATACAAAGAACTCTGAGCACCATTACAGCGACTCAGGTAAATGCAATTTCATATGTCCCAGTTCCAGACTTTCCAAAAAATTGGAACAAAGCAATCTTTACGAGTAAGAATCGTCCACAATGTCAATGGGTATTCACTAGAGGTCCTGAAGTAGAAAGATGGTTGAATACTTTATGTAATCCATATTCAAATTGGTCAAATTATTCTAGCACCAACAGCACCTATCCAGTTTATCCTGCAATTGGTTCTTGTTCAAGAGTAAACCAAAAAATGAACTTTCAACATAATAATGGTGGTGGTGAAAGTTATGATATCTCAACTCTAGGATATCCTGGCACTGTTTGGAGTACTGGTATGGTTTGGGGTCAGATTGACTCGCCAGGTAACTATGCAGGATGGATGAATCATGCATATACTTATTTCTCTGGTTCTGGTGGAGGAAACACTGGAGACACATGTTTGATATATGTTGATACCGATACTGATCTATATGGTACTGCTGAGGATTATGTTAACTACTTAACTCCTAACGGTCCTCTTGGCAATGCCCAAACATTTCCAACTGGATATGCAGGAAACACTAGTGGTGGTTGGGGAAATGTATCCAACGTATTCTCAGGAAACAGTCATACCACAAGTAGCGGTTGGCCTAGTAGAGGATTCCAATTAAATGGAAACAACTGTAATATTTCAGTTGACTTTGGCACAAAGGTGAGATTTGATTGGACTTGGGGAATTGGTTATGCAAATGGAAGTCATTGGGGTAATCAAAACTTCATTGATGGATCTAATGATAACTCTTCTTGGACTACAATTACAGAATGGAGATATCATAACGGAAGTAATGACAGTGGAGGACAGTTATACTATAACTCTGGCGGTCATATGTATAGTAATACTGTTAATAATATGTCCAAATGGCATCCAATGCAAAACTATCCAGATCCAGAAGGATATAGATACTATAGATGGAGAGCAGAAAACTGCAGTGCATCTAACAACTATTTCTTGCCATACAACTGGGGTCTTATGAAAAGAAAAGGATATAAGACTGTTTGGAGTGAGAATGGTACTGGATATTAACATAAATACTTTGAGGCAAATTAATCTATAACTATGTCTGATATTAATGCTGCTACTATAAATGCAACGACTGGATTTAAGTTTCCTATAGTAACTTCATCCACGAGACCGTCTGTGCAAACTGGACTAACAGTTTTTAACTCAGACACTTCTTCTTTTGAGTTGTATGATGGTAACGATTGGGTAGCTATCGGTGGTGCTAGTGATCTTGATGGTTCTACTGAAGCAAAAGCAGCACCAGATGCTGCATGGATTTGGGATAATCGTCCAGATAAAACAACTGGTATGTCTAATGCACTGAAGTGGATTAAACTACCTGGCACGTCAACAGCATATCAAATTTGGTGTAACTTTGAAAACAATGGTGGTGGAGGACCTGCGGGTACAAGACATGGTTGGATGACTATCTATCAAAACTATGGAGGACCTAGAGCAGCAGGAAGTCTTACTATTCAAGGTCAGAACGGTGGTAGTGGATCGTCTGCTCGTCAGTATGATATTTGGAACTCATCTAATTACTATGATAATATTTTAATTCCAAGAAAAGAAGGTGGTCAGTATGTCAATGGTAAAACTCACATCTGGGATCTTATAAAGAACGATCCTGGCTGGGATGTTATGAAGTGTTATAATTTATATAACAGCAGCAATAATGTTGTAACCTATGATATGACTGGTTACACTGATGCAGGAAANATGAGTCCTTGGAACCAAGGTGCATATTGTTTATCTAGAAATACTAGACAAGTTTACGATATTCTTAGCACAAGAAACGTAACTCTTAGATCTATTTTTGGAGATAGTATGAGTAGTCCTGGCTCAAGTTTAAACAACTTTGTTGGATTATTCTTAGATTCTGGAAACCACGGAGGTAACTTTGACTGGGGAGAAGCTAACACATTAACTATCAGTGGAAGTAGTAATAGAGGATTCTCAAATAACAGTGACAACGTAAGTACACCAAGAATGTATGGTTGGGCAGCAAGACATTGGATTTCATATGCATCAAATGATACAGGAAGAAACGCTCATCGCTGTCAGTTTATCTGTTGGGGTTCTGAAGACTATGCAATTGAAATNNCATANNTNGTAAGANGNAANTNTACATACTTGGATAANGCATCTTAATTTATGAAACACCCTCATTATGTTCCCCAATTTGACTTTNTTTTTTTCAACCCATATCACGGAAANTTTATTCCAAGATCNNCNNAAGAAATNTTTGAAGGTAAAAGAAGNGTATTGATTGGTTTGCCAGGTGCATTTACTCCTGTATGTNCAAACTATCAAATACCAGGNTACGAAGAGAAAGCNGATANATTAAAAGAACTTGGTGTAGATCAAGTATGTGCTGTCTTAGTTAATGATGGATGGGTANTAAGTTCTTGGGCNCGTNCATTANANNTNAACAATATNAGACTTCTTAGCGATGGTAATGGTGAATTTACNGAGCAAATGAANATGNTNGTATCATATAGNCATNTGCATTTTGGATGGAGATCTTGGAGATATTCNTGTTTANTAGAACCAGANANNAAAATTAAAAAATCGTGGATTGAAAAGGGATTTACAAACAATCCTATGGATGATCCTTATCATGAATCTAGTGTAGAGAATGTGATTGATTACTTAGAGAATGAAAATAACGGATAATTTTTTACCACTAGAAGATTTTAAAGCAATTCAATCTCTAATACTCAGTGATATATTTACTTGGAATTTTTCTGTTGTAGATATTCGTTCTGACGAGATTGATGACTTTCATTTTAGTCATGTCTTTACACCAGAGGATCAATTTTTTCAAGCAACAATACCCTTTATTAATACAATCAAACCAAAAAAAATTATCAAGATCAAAGCAAACCTCCAACCAAGAACAGAAAAAAATATAGTTCAATCATTTCATACAGACTTTCCACCAGAGTGGAATCATAAAACTGGAATATTTTATGTAAATACATGTAATGGATATACTTTATTTTCTGATGGAACTAAGGTAGAATCTATAGAGAATAGATTTGTGGAGTTTGACGGTAGTATAGAACACACTGGTGTTACTTGTACTGATCAACCGAGCAGATTTGTCATTAACTTTAATTGGTATGAAAGTTAATTTTCAAAAACTAAAGTCATTGTTTGATTCAGAAGAATGGGATGTGGGTATCCTATCTGATGAGTATTATGATGAGTGCATGAATTCTCCAATCAAGGCAGTGTCTCATCCGTATGGTGTTGACATGTCACAAAATCCTATATCATCTTATATTACTGCATATGGAAAAGATATAAAATCATTTCTTGTACTTGCAAAGAAGTCTCTTACAACAAATGATTATTCTTTATACAGTGAGTCATCTGATATACTAAGTAGAGCAGGATATCAATTTGTTCCTGTATATCTAAATTTTAAAAAAGCAGTAGTGCTATCTGGAATGGGAACAGTCGCTAAAAACTCTCTAGTATACAATAGAAAATTTGGGTTTCAAACTAAATTCTGTATGTATGCTATAGAACAGGGATTGTTTGAAGAGGTAGATAATATAGAAGTCAATAGAGGTTTACTAGATTTATGTGATGGATGTGATGACTGCATAAAGAATTGTCCTGCTAATGCTATTCATGAAACATATATTGATGCAAAGAAGTGTGATAATTTTATAGGGTTTGGAAACCATGATGAGTTGTCGTCAATCAAATGGAATTGGTGGGAACGTGTTGGTAAGCATCGTGGAAAATATACAGAGGAAGAAGTTAGGGCGTGGTCTAGTGGTAAAGAAGGAGATATACATTGGGATGGAGAGTATGAGGCAGTTGATGGTATCATCTATAAGCATGGATCTCCTATTGATTTAGATCATTGTCGAAGATGCCAAGAACAACCTAGGTGTTCAAAAATGCCAATTTTATCCTAACTATATAATATACGTTATTATTTTAAAACATGGATGCTACACAAATGGTCAAAGAATTCACTGACCAATTGAAAGAACAAAAAGCAACAATCGTCGAACTGGAAAAACAACTTGGCACTCGCAAAGAACAAGTGTTAAGGTTAGAGGGTGCAATTGAAGCACTTAACATGACACTTAAGAAACCAGAAGAAGATGGCACTGAAGAAGTCAAGTGAACTAAGACAGCAAGAACACATAAACTCTAGGCAGTTTCATACCAAGTTTAATGGAACTGCAGAGACCTGTCCTTACAAAGTAGGAGAGTTGTATGATGGTAGAACCATTATATCATTAGGGTTTAACACGACTTTATATGGACATACATATCATTTAATTGTAGAAAGAGATAGAACACATCTAAGAACTAAGTTTGTTTTTGATGAGAAGCATGATATAAAGTTCTGCAAACCTGTAGAAAGAATAGGAAAACAAGTGTCAGAAGGTGAGGTTCAGAAGTTACTAGCGAAAGCGGGCGACGGAACTTAAATTCAAAATTGACCTTTTGATTCCAAATATCCCAAAAAAATTTTTTGGGTATTTTTTTGTGTATAGGATTTGGAACTTCATAAATAGATCTGAAGGACTTATTGTACCATAGGATGAAGAAGGTAATAGTAAGGATCAACGATAACTATAGCATAGATCAAGCATGTGCAGCGATCTTGAATTTATATGGTTACTTATCCTTTGTCGAACAATTCAGATCATTTCAGATAATTACTTTTGACTGCCCTGCAGCGTATCAAAGTAACTTACTTACCACAATTAAAATCATTAAATGTAGTTAAGAATGCTACATGGGATGCTGAGGTATACGCGGGAGATCCCATGCCTACTTTGTCATCTGCAACAGTAGAGACTTCTGGATCAACAACAATTAATACTCCTGCATCAGGGCAAGCAACAAGCAATACTAGAAGTTTAACAACAACTGGAAGTGGAACAATATATGTAAAAGTTCAAAATATTGGTGGTAGCAATTTCTATGTGTTTTCACAAACACAGGGTGGAACATACACGAGACAATATAATCAATCTGGTTTTTTACAAGGTGGAACTTACACATTTGATCAGAGTGATTCCTCTAATGCCACTCATCCATTGAGATTTTCAGAAACACAAGATGGCACATGGACTACTGGTGGAACTGAATTGACTGCAGGAGTTAGTGTTACAGGAACACCTGGCACAGATGGTGCTACAACAGTAACGGTAAGTTCATCTACACCAACAATTTTATATTACTATTGCACTCAGCACTCAGGGATGGGACGAATAAGTGTATCTCCAGATAGATGGGGAACTGTAAACATATTTGATTACTGGCATTTAGATAGGATTACAAAACAAGATAGGCAATATTTAAACAGACAATTTAGTCAAAGCACAAACTCATCAGGTGATGGTGTAGACATTTATATTATAGACTCTGGTGTTCGTGGTGCAAGTAGACCTACAGGTAACAACGCAGCATTACATCCTGAGTTGTATGACCCTGATTTTGTTAGTGATCTTAACGGAACTGCTGAACAACAAAATTACAGAGTATATCAGTTATCACACTATGCGGGCACATATGGTTCTAACAATGAAGATGACAATGGACATGGAACATACTGTGCTATTCTTGCAGCAGGAAGAACAGCTGGAATAGCAAAAGATACAAAAATATTCTCACTTAAGGCATTTGACAGTCAAGTAAGTGGTTCTTATAGTGGAATACTAGCAGCATATCAGGCAGTTATAGATCATAATGATAGTACTGATGCCAATTATAAGGGCAATAATCGTCCAGCTGTTATCAATGCATCGTTCGGAACTAGTTTACCTACACAAAACTCACCTAACATAGAACTTAATGATAGTGGAGATGACACAGGAACTGATGAGGAGATGTTAGATGATATTGAAGGAACCATAGCGGGTCAAAAAAATATTATTATTGTTAGATCTGCGGGTAATGGATTCCTTAATAGTAGTGATGTGACTGCAGGACCTTGCCAAACAAAAATAAAAGCTGGTGGAAGAACAGCAGGATACCCTGATAATACTAATGGTGGTATCAATAACGTAGATACAAACCAGAATAAAATTACAGTTGGTGCTACATCTTACAATGATAGATGGGCGTTCTTTTCTAACTATGGATCTGGTTGTACAACTGTTGCACCTGGCGAAAAGATATTAACACCTCTATATGATTGGACTGCTAACACACCATATACCAGTGTATCAAATTACACTTATATAGATGGCACATCATTCTCATCACCTATAGTTGCAGGAATTATTGCGTCATGGTGCGGTAAGAATGGATATACTTTAACCACAAATAATCTATGCGGTTTAGCAAAAACTTTCATGAGAACTACGGGATCAGCTGGTGACATTAGAACAGGTACACATGGCAACTATCCTACAAACAGCATAATAGATAAGAAACTTATAGACAATCCATATGTCACTTTATCAGGAAGTAACTTTGTAGAAGTAAAATTCAATCCAGCTGACTCATCTCATTTCTTAGGCAACGTTGGTAAAAAATGCCAACTCAGAACTACAGGATCTACAGCAGGAGCATCATCCACTACACCAACAACGTATAATTTAACAACAACTTCACCCTCATTTAGTTTTTACAACCTTAGTGGAACAGATAGAAATGGTTCTGTTAGTGGTAATAATGCAGGAGTAGGTGTATATGTTGGAGATACAATTAACTTTAACTTAAGTGGTGTATCAAGTAGTCACCCATTCTATATTAGAGTATCAAGTGGTGGTGCGAACGTAAGCACACCAGCTGCTACTGGTCAAGGTTCTAGTGGTACTGCAACAGTATCTTGGACACCAAATACTGCAGGAACATATGTTTATCAGTGTGGCAATCATCCTAGTATGGTGGGAACTATCACAGTGTCAAATGCACCTGGCGGTAGTGGTGCTGTTATAGTTGGTGGTATAAACTTATCAACATTATCACAATCTGGTTGGTTAAACATACAAGCAGAGAGTGCAGTTAATAATAGTATTACTATACAAGCACCAAATAATGCTACTGCAGGTACAACTGGTGGTGGATCAAATAACTATCTTGCACTGATTGATTCTGAAGGCAAAAGTCATGAGAGTCTTGATGGTGTAGTAACCACATCAACATCTTTGACATCTTCTACCGATACGCAAGAAGCAGCAAATCAAAGTTCTCCTGTAGTTTACTACCCTGTGGACTCTGGTGTAGACTTTAATTACCAAGGTACAGGTGCAGAACTAACAGTATCAAGAGGTGCCTTCTATCCATACATTGATAGCAATGTAACATGGCAAACATCATCTGGAACATTTGCAGGAAGTCCATATGCAAATGGTGCTAGTGTTAGTTTNGATTTAGGTTTACAGGGAACTACGTTTGCAAACGAACCAACCTTTGAGGCATATACACTGAGTGGTGATGCTATTGGTGCTACAGGATTGACTTTCAATACTGCAACAGGCAATCTGTCTGGAACAATTACCTCTGATTATCTTGACACAACTTATAATTTTACAGTCACAGAAAATGTAACAGGTAACGCACAGGCATATGCGTTCACTACAACTGGAACTGGGGTCTTAATTAATGTAACATCACAACCATCAAGCGGTAGTATAGAAGCAGGATCTGGTGGAACAGTTACTTTCGGTCCTGTAGCGGGTATTAGTTCTGATGGATCTACAATTACATATGAATGGGAAGTATCAGTAAATGGTGGTGTAGGTTGGGCAACAGTCACTAATGGTGGTGGATATAGTGGAGCAACTACTAACACACTAACTGTAGATGATGACTATGCTAAGAACACTTTCCAGTATCGTTGTAAGTTAAATACAAACACTGCTATAGCACCTGGTTATACAAATGCAGCAACATTAACAGTATTCAGAGTTATTACAGTAAATACACAACCAACAAACTCTCAACCTATTTCTCCTGCTGCAGGATCATTTACAGCAATCGGTTCTACACTAGATGCTGCTACAATTACATATCAATGGCAGAAGTCTGAAAACGGTGATGGGGTAAACTATTCTGATATAAGTGGTGCTAACACTACAACTTATACTACTGGTTCTACAACATATGATGATAGTTACGGTGATTACTACCGATGCAAACTAAATGCAACAGGTGCAAGTGAGGTTATCTCATCTGCTGCTAGATTGTTCGTTCAGAGAACTATTAATATAACATCACAACCAACTAATACAACTGGTGCAGTCGGTGGAACATCATCTTTCGGTGTTGCTGCAACTACATCAGATAATGATGCAGGAGATATTACATATCAATGGCAAATATCTATAACTAATGGATCTACATGGTCTAATGTCTCGGACGGAACTGGTGGAACAACCACTACATATACAACACCTACATTAACATCGGGATATGATGAAATATCAATATCGTTGCGTTCTTTCCTGTGCGGGTGCTACATCAATACCATCTAATGCTGCTACATTACAAGTAGAAACTGTAACAGTTGTTGTGTCATCTCAACCATCTGCTGCAACAGTTGATGAAGGATCCACTGCAACATTTACTACGCTTGGTGGCGTAACAATGGCACCTATAGGTGGTAATGCTGCATCATCTTCATTCGAGGTAGATCAATTCGACACTCCAAGTGGAGGAGGTGGCGGTGGTGCAGAAGGTCAATCATCACATACACCTGGCGTAACATATCAATGGGAGAAATCAGATGATAGTGGAGGCACTTGGGTAACACTTGGCGGAGCAACCTCAGCGACATATACAACAGGACTTACAACATATGCAGATGATCATAATGATCAGTATCGTTGTGTTATCAGTGCAGTCGGTGCTGC
>FUFK010059178.1_pt1 | contig 12549 bp, 11 predicted proteins | sample 1021851 | NCBI WGS metagenome assembly FUFK01 (sample SAMEA51879418, study PRJEB19060) | metagenome
AAATTATCAAGTATTCTTGTTGCTGCGGAAATTAAGAAAAAAGGGCTAGATGTTATTTTGCAATTAACTGGAAGAGACAGAAACAGGATTGCTATTGAATCTGAAATTATTGGAGCAGCATCTATAGATATAAATAAAGTCCTTTGCTTGACAGGCGATCAGCCAGGTGAAGATGGCCCTAAAGCTGTAAATGAATTTAATGGCGCCTCTCTTATTGAGCTTATAAATATATTAAATTCAGGAAAAATAACAGATGGAACGGAAATTGCCGCAACAAAAGAAATATATGCTGGGGCTGCAGATGATTTATATACCCATCAGTCTAAGCCTGAGGCAGTAAATTCTCTGATATCAAAAATAAATTCAGGCGCTAAGTTTGTCCAAACTCAATATTGCTTTGATATTGAAGTAATTAAGTTCTATTCAAATTTACTCTTAAATAATGGTAAAAATGCTTCTTGGAAAGTGTTAGTTGGTATGGGTCCATTGAAGTCTGCAAGACAAGCAGATTGGATGAGAAAGAATCTTTGGGGGATAAATATCTCTGATGAGATCATAGATCGATTAGATAAGAGCGAGGATCCAATTTCAGAAGGTGAGAAAATATGTATTGAGCTCATTGACCAGATCAAAGATCTTCCTGGTATTGATGGAGTCCATCTGATGGGTCCTAATTGTGAAACTCAGTCTGCAAATATAATCAATACTTTCACCTAAATCTCTTTTTCTTTTTTTATTTGCTTAATATATATACAATATGCAAATTAATGTGGGGCTATAGCTCAGCTGGGAGAGCACCTGCTTTGCAAGCAGGGGGTCCGCGGTTCGATCCCGCGTAGCTCCACCATTTAAATTCTGATATTAAGCTTCTTTAAAAGGGTTCCACAAAACTAAGTTTTTAGTTCTAATCCTATTTACAAAGAGTTTATATCTTGATTGCTCAGCACGCCATTCCTCTAACCAGTTTTCACCATCTCTTTCAGCATCTATGAAAACCGCATTTGTAAAGACTAATGGGATAATTATGGAGAGATGCACAATAATACTAGTCATAATATTATATCCAATAAAGCCCAACCAGAAGATTGCAATTAATCCAAATGCAACACTCCAAATCGTAAATAATACAAGCATAAAATAAGCTTGTAAGCTTGGATCTGGAATATGCTTCAATGGATTATATTTAACATCCATGACAACTCTCCAAGTATCAACAATGAACAAAATGATTCGTCTAAATATACTTGGTTTCCTCATATATTTATATTAGCGAAAAAAAAATTTTAATTAAAGAAATTTTGAAAATTTTTATGTCTTAGGTGAAGACAACGGTTTTGTTTCCATTTATAAGCACCCTTTTTTCTGCGTGCCACCTAACAGCTCTTGCTAGGACGATCGATTCGATATCATTACCTTTCCTAATAAGATCATCAATATTGTCATAGTGACTTATTCTCTCAATATTCTGCTCAATTATTGGTCCTTCATCTAAATCCGGGGTTACAAAGTGCGCTGTTGCCCCAATTAGCTTTACGCCTTTAGAAAAGGCCTGCTCATAAGGATTTGCTCCTTTAAAACTTGGAAGAAAGCTGTGGTGGATGTTTATACATTTTCCAAACCATTTATTGCTCAAGTCTTCTGTTAAAATTTGCATATATCTTGCTAGAACAATCATTTCTGCCCCTGCGTCATCTACAACCTTTTGAAACAGAGATTCTTGCTTTCTTTTTGAATCCAGATTTTTTTCTATTGGAAGAAAGTGAAATGGGATGTTATTAAATTCGACAATCTCTCTAAAATCTTCATGATTTGAGACGACTCCAACAATTTCTATTGGCATATTTCTATACTTTGCTCTGAAAAGAAGATCATTAAGACAATGACCCAATTTAGAAACTGCAATTACTGTTTTTACTTTTTTTTCTTGTTCATCTATTGTCCAGACCATATCTAATTCGATGCCAAGTGTTTGCAGCTGTGAACTAATTTTATTAATAACCGTCTTTGAGTTAACTGAAAAAACGATTCTTGAAAAGAAAGATTGTGTATCTTCATCGGAATAAGATTGAACATCAGTTAAAAAAGCATCATTGCCATATAAAAGAGAAGAAATTTTTGACTGTATGCCTGATCTATCCGGGCAATGAAAGCTTAAAATAAAAGATGTGGACAATTTACTTACTGACTTTCTTCTTCACGAATCTTTAATTTAGATAAACTATTTTTATCTTTTAAGCTCATGATATATGCAGCTATTGATAATAATAAAATACCAGAGGCCTCATAAATTATATTTATTGCATCTAAGCCCTTACTCTGAAGAATTATCATTCTTGTCAAGGCAGTTATAGCAATAATTATAGGTAGCGTTACTGGTATTCTATTATCTCTATAAAACACCCCCACCATTCCAAGCACTTCAGCATAAATAAATAATAAAAACAGATCACTTAGGTTTACAGTCATAACATCAAATATTCGCACAAGCTCAATTATGGTTGCTCCAATAGTTGCTACAGCTATCAAAAGAAGTATTGCTTGCTCAACTATCCAAATAGATGATTGAATTGGATTGCTCTTTTTATTCATACGAAACCTCTCTTTTTTGATTATATGACCCATAAATGCTGTGAAGAAAATAGAACCAGAATGCATTAATTATTGGTTCAACAAAAGCATCAACAGCAGCAAGATTAACAGTAGCTGAAAATATAATTACTGCACACATTGTTGCAATAAAGATATGCCCGACAGTATATACAATTGTCAGAGTGAGCTTCCCTAGGATTTCGGAACAAAATTTATGCAGTGCATAAAACCAAAACCCATTTATGATTGGTTCAATGAATGCATCAACTGCTGCAAGATTTAAAGATGCATCAAAGATATAGGCAGCACAGAGAATTGCTATCCAAATATGACCTACGGTATATATTACAGCAAGGCCAAAACTCCCAAGATTCTTTGCGAAAGCTTCGAATCTGTTTATCAGGGCTAAATAACTTTTAACAATATATTTAGTCATGTTTAGATTCTATATGGATTTATTTAAATAATACAAATTTTATTATGAAAAAGGGTGACCAAAGAGCCACCCTTTTGAATGATTAGAGAGAATAACCGTCAAAAAAGGGGAAAGTATANTGCATTCTAATCATTTATAANAAGTCTTAAGTTAAGGGCGACTAAGTCGCCCTTTTTTTAAATGAAGAGCTAAAGGGTTTGTGATTAAAGGAAGTATTGCCCGATTAACTCTTTATCCTCAACTTAAAACTTATTAAACCTCAAAATTAGAAGCTTCGTGATAGAGAGAGTCTTACGTTTCTTTCTCTTCCTACTGAAACTTGATGAGTGCTGTGTGCATGAGGGAAATATAACTTATCTGTTAAATTTTCCATGTTTAACTGAAGTCTGAAATCATCAGAAAGCATATAGTAAAGCGCAGCATCAACTCTTGTATAAGCAGGTAGCATTTGTTTACCACCATCCTTAATAAGTGAGTCGCCCTGATGCATAATACCTACAGCCCATCCAAGCTTAGGATTCATTGAAACGTTTGCCCACATTGAGGCTGTTGTTTCAGGAACTTCTCTCGCGTCTATAGTGCCATTCTTCGCATCTATGATATTTGAAAGGCCAAAAGTGAGGTCTAGCTTATCGTTGACTCTCCCTTTAAGCTCAAGTTCCATTCCATTAACTTCAAGACCTCTTTCAACTATATATTCAGCGCTTGACCCATCATAACCAGCCTTATCAGCTTTGCTGTCAAAGTAAGCTGCGGTTAAGCTGAGATCAGAAGTTAGGTCTACTTTTACACCTACTTCAGTATTCTCAAAATAGTCAGGTCGTAAAGTTTCACCTGAGCCAGGAGATCCGCCTGTAAGTTTTTTGTACTGTTCACCAGATCTTGGTGCAAAACTTTCACTATAACTATAGTAAACAGATACAGTGTCTCTTGGTTTATATATTAGTCCCATTCTAGGAGAAAATTCGCTGTCTTCTCTTGCTGCTGATGTTCCATTCTTAATGTCATCCACAGTCACATCAAAAGTGTCATGTCTTCCACCCAGGACAAGAATTAAGTTATCAGTAACATCAANTTGATCCTGAATAAAGAAAGAAGCAACGCTGATATCAGTCTCTGTACTTGATTTAAGGGAACAAGGATTTGTATATTCTACTGACGTGGGAGCTCCGCCTGCGGTTACAGTAAAGTCCATTGGATCAGTAATATTGAATGACTCTTGATCATAACCACTTGCTGAGCAATCTTTTGAAGTCCAGTAAGTGTTAAATCTAAAGTTACTATTCTCTGTTTCAATGCTTTCAAAACCAGCAAGAACCGTATGTGTAGTATTTCCAATAGTAAGTTCATTCACTAAGCTACCAGAAAGTATAAAGTTATCTCTCTCTGTTGGATCATTATAACCATCCATTGTCACTACACCGCTTCCGGCAGTGTGTGATGCAGCATAAGTATTCTGATACATCTTTTCGAAACTATTTGATGTCATAGACAAGTTTCCTTTTCTTGTATCTGAGAAAACATGACTTACGGTTGCACGAAAAACAGAAGCTTCAACAGTATGGATATTATTGTCTTTATCTCCGAAAACAATGCCTGCAAAATCTTTTACCGGTTCATTATTAGCTGTTGGTATGCCTCTATCAATAAATCTCTCATGATCAATATGCTCATATGAAAGATCTAGTGTTGTATCAGAGCTTAACTTCAATCTAAGAGTTGGATTAAAGCCTAATCTATCGCCTTCATAATAGTCTCTATGATTTTCAAGGGTATCACTATGGACATTTATACGAAGNGCCATTGTGTCNCNCATNTCCATNTTTATNTCAGCAGCNANATCAAANGCNCCAAANGAGTCCATACCCANNTTAANNGTCCTNAAATCNTCTCCGACCATAGCTTTTTTTGTAACCCTGTTAAGAGCTCCGCCTGTTCCACCTCTACCAAATAGAAGTGCATTAGGCCCTCTTAAAATTTCAACCTGTTCCACGTTATAAAGTGAACGATAATATTGAACATCATCTCTAGCGCCATCTTGGAAGAAGTCAGCTGTAGATCTTACACCTCTGAAAACCACGGCATCTCTATGCCCTTCACCCTGTGATGTATTTACACCAGGAGTATATCTAATTATGTCTCCAATAGATCTCATGCCTTTCTCAAGCATCTCATCGTCAGTGACAATTGTCAGAGATTGGGGAACATTAATAATAGGCGTTGGTGTCTTCAGAGCATTAACTTGATCTGATTGAAGAACTTTACCTTTTACCACAACTTCTTCTATTTCAGCATCTTGTGCAGAAACTGAGNCAGAAATGAAAAAACCGCAGACTGCGATTAAGCTTAAAAATAATACTTGTCTCATAAAACTATCTCTTATATCTAAGTGATAGTGAGAATGATAATGATTCTCATTTAGATTTACAAGTATTTTTTAATATTTTTTAGTTATTACCTCTAATCGTGAAATATAAACCAATAATAAATAAGAAAATTTGCTCACTTGTGAATAACTTTCTTAAATCAGCAAACCAATCCATATGAGCAAGGTAAATAGCACCAATCATTATTACAACGACAGCCCCTCCTGAGAGTCTTGTTGTTAAGTTGCCAAAATTTCCCGGCAATAGACCTCCAAGTATTATTCCTGCGCCAGCCCCTACTTCACCAAGAGCTACGAGACTCGTAACAATTTCAGGGTACATGAAGCCCATGCTCTCAAACCAGGGAACCATTCTTTCTGGAGGAAGTGGGAATTTCCCAACTCCATGATAAATAAAAGCTATGCCAAGACCGAGTCTAAGCAACCAAGGAGTTATTGGCATAAAAGGCTTTGCCATTGCATCTAAATATTTATTCATAAAATCTCCTTTTATTAAATAGTTAAATTTATTAATTGAAATCTATATTACCAGCATAGCAAAAAAGATATCTGTGTTATATTTGGTTTTCACCTTTATGCTATGAAAAAAACAAATATTCTTCTTCTTTTCCTATTCTCCATTGATATTTTTTCTGTCGGAGAAGTATTTGTCATAAATGACTACAAAGTATATANGATNNGATAATTAATTTTCCAAATACTGAGAAATATAAGGTTATTGTTGCTGATCTTCATACCCACTCAGTATTTTCTGATGGAGCAGTATGGCCAAATGTGAGAGTGGAGGAAGCTGTAAGGGATGGGATTGATTTATTGGCAATAACTGAACATCTTGAATATCAACCACATATTGATGATATTCCGCATCCCGATAGAAACAGATCTTTTGACATTGCTGAAGACATTGCAAAAAATAAAGATCTCACAGTCATCAATGGTGCGGAAATTACAAGAATGTTCCCACCTGGTCACATCAATGCAATCTTTATAGAAGATGCAAATAAACTAATTTACCTCGATGAAGCGAAAATAAGTGAAGCTAAAGAAATACTTAAAGAAGTTCCTGAAGAAAGTCTTACAAATTATGAAGATTTGTCTTGGCTAGAAGATGCAGCTTTAGCATCACTATGGCCAGTTAAAAGCGCTCTAATTGAGGCTAGAAATCAAAATGCATTTACATTCTGGAATCATCCAGCATGGTCATCTGAAGAGTTCATAGGCCAACCAATGCTCAGAGAAATCCATAAGGAATTTTTTAGAGACAATCTTTTGCATGGTATAGAAGTAGCAAATGGAGATGGTTACTCTGAGGAAGCCTTTAGGATAGCCCTAGAATATGGGCTTACAGTTCTTGGAACTTCTGATGTTCATGGCTTAATCGATTGGGATTATCCCTCTTCGATTGGCGCCCATAGGCCAGTAACTCTAATTCTTTCTGAAAGTAATTCAATTGATGCTATCAAATCATCCCTATTTTCAGGTAAGACAGTTGTATGGTTTAAGAATAATCTCATTGGACTAGAAGACAATATTCTTGAGCTTACAAATTCATACCTTAAGGCAAAGAAAGTTGAAATTTTGGAAAACTCAGACATTGCAAGAGTCGAGATTGAGAATGTTTCTGATGTGAGATTCATTATTCAGGTGCTCGATCAATCCTCAGTTGTAAATGAGTCTAATCTTATTGAAATAGCACCAAATGAAAAAACAGTTTTACAAATAGATAACGGCATAGACAAGGGATCTCTTGACGTAAAAATCTTAAATGCCTTTATTGCTCCTAATAAAAACTTATTAACAACTCTGAAGTTTTAATTTTCTTTTTTTAAGCTGCCAAAAACATCAATGGCTTTTTGTCTTGAAGTCTTTAAGTCAACAATTGGTTCAACATAACCTAAATCTTTTGGATTACTTGGCATATGAACTTCTTTATTTGAGCAATCTCGAAGTTCTTTTACATATTTCCTAATATATTCGCCTTGCTCATCAAATTTAAGTGATTGAGTTTCTGGATTCATTATTCTGAAATACGGAGCAGCATCAGTTCCTGTAGAAGCACTCCACTGCCAACCNCCATTATTTGAAGCGATATCTCCATCTATAAGATGCTTCATAAAAAACTCTTCACCTATTTTCCAATCTACCAGCAAATTCTTAGATAAAAACATTGCAACAATCATTCTTAATCTGTTATGCATCCATCCTGTTTCAATCATTTGTCTGATCCCTGCATCAACTATAGGTATCCCCGTTTTCCCATTTTTCCATGCTTCGATAAACTCTGGATTATTCTCCCANGGGATATTCTCATAACGCATTTGGAAAGGTTTGCCTTTTGATACTCTNGGNTANTTAAATATTATGTGTCGATAGAATTCTCTCCANAGTATNTCAGATACCCANTGAACAATTCCTTTNTCTCCCTCATCTAAAGCATCNTAATTAAAATTTCTTGANTGATTCANGCACCACTTTGANGAAACAANACCTGTATTNAAATAAGGGGAAGCCATAGATGTTGCTTTCATCGANGGAAAGTTNCTATCAGTNTTNTANAAGGTTCCTTTTTTCTCTAANAAATTTGANATCATTNTNTGCACATTAGTCTCGCCNACAGGCCANAGATCTTGATTTATTTNAGATTTNTCATAGTTATNNATATCAAATTCNTTCTGATGAGAAATATTTATNNGNCTTACTGGTGAAGGAATAGGNATNTCTTCAAGCATTGCATAATCTAATTCAGCAAACCANCATCTTTTAAAGGGACTATAAACTGAGAAATCTCCTCCTGCTTTTGTTTTNAATGTTCCAGGNTTNTGAATAACNTGATCATGGAATGAAAATACTCCCTTATTTTGATTTTCAAANGTCTGAGTAACTTCTTCATCTCTTTTTCTTTCATTCACAGGGTATTCNATATTAAAGAAGANATTATCTAAATTATTTTCAGTNGANAACTCTAGAAGTTTTTTTGGATGATCTTTATAAAAATCTGATTTTAAAATNATNAGAGGAATNTTTATTTTTTTAAGCTCTTTTTCGAGCTCAACCANGCATCTAAACCAAAATGAAATCTTATTNACAGAATCATTATGCTCATCCCACTGTGATTCACTGACAATATATACGGCTACAACTTCATTATTAGNATTGCATGCTGCATCCAAAGCAGGGTTGTCATAAACCCTTAGATCATTCCTAAACCAAACTAAATTTCTCATCTAACTTTCTATTTTACTCCCATCAAATGCAAAAACTGATCCCGAATCACCATCTTTCAATCCACGCACAACATTAATCATGGCATCTGCAGAAAACTGAGGAGTGAAAAGTTTATTATCTGGAACATTTTTTTGAAATGGTTTACTTAAATCTGTATCAACTGTGCCTGGATGAAGTCCAATAACTTTTGCTAATTTATTAGTTCTAGCTAATTCAATTGCAAAATTCTTAATCAGCATGTTTAGTGAAGCTTTGCTAGCTCTGTATGCATGCCATCCACCCAATTTATTATCTGAAATACTGCCAACTCTTGCACTCAAGAAACCAAAAACACTAGGATTTTTATTATCTAGCAAGGGTAGAAAGGATTTACCAACCAAAGCAGGTCCAATGGTATTTATATTAAGAACTTTCTTAAAATTATCAGCTGATATTTGCTTCAAGCTTTTTTCTGGAGAGAAATCNTCGCCATGAAGGACTCCAGTTGCAACAATTATTAATTGGTAAGGCCCATATGCTTCTGCTTGTCTTGCGGCATTTTCAATGGAGTTCTCATCTTCTAAGTCTAAAAAGTGATGGGCGTGAAGGTTTTCAATATCTNTATTTTCTGATCTTGATAGNCCAATAATCTTATTATNAGCANNTTGTTTTGCAAAAATATCAANGAANGCTTTGCCAATTCCNCCTGAGGAACCAATTATTAATATATTTTTATTTGTCATAAAAAATTCAGTGGTGTAAATTCTAAATTGACTATTAATTTTAGAATTAAGTAATGAAATTTATATTGACGTCATTTTTATTTTTTTCAAGTCTTTTGGNAGCTGAAACTCNTTTGGCTATNNTNGGNTCNGGCACTCCAAACCCAGATCCTCAAAGAATGGGATCTTCTTACGCAGTAATNGTAAATGATAATGCATACTTGGTGGACTTTGGTCCTGGAGTAATCAGAAGAGCGGCTGAACTATCTCCGAATTGGGGTGGAGATATAGATGCATTAATTCCTGCCAAATTAAAGCATGCATTTTTAACTCATATTCACTCCGATCATACTATGGGGCTATCAGATTTCTTAATAACTCCTTGGATCATGGGTAGAAATGAAAGGGTCGAACTTTTTGGTCCTAAAGATCTCGAAAATATGGCAACAAATATCCTCAAAGCTTACAAAACAGACATTGATTATCGTATTTATGGAACTCAGCCAGCAAATAAATTAGGTTATAAATTTAACTTTCATGAATTGAAAAATGGCGTAATTTTTCAAAATGAAGATGTTAAAGTTGAATCCTTTAGAGTTGATCATGGCGGACTTCATGAATCATATGGCTTTAGGTTTACATCTGCAGATAAAGTNATTGTTTTTTCAGGCGATACAGGNCCATCNGATATTTTAGAAAGTTACGCTAAAGATNCTGATATTTTAGTTCATGAGGTTTACTCATATGCTGGCTTCTTGAATAAAACTCCAGATTGGCAGAAATATCACAAAGGTCATCACACTTCTACTCTTGAATTAGGCGAAATAGCTAAAAGAATAAAGCCAAATAAGTTGGTTCTATCGCATATTTTATTTTGGGGATCNACTCCAGATGAGATATATAAAGAGATTTCATCTGTATATGATGGAGAAGTTATTGTTGCTGAAGATTTAATGGTAATAAATTAAGAAAAAATCACTAATTTCTATTAAATTAAATTGAAAAAAAGTTTAGAATCTTTAAATAATATATATAAATTGATTAAAGGAGTTTTCGATGGAAAATGAAGGTAAGTGCCCTGTTATGCATGGCGCTATGACAAGTAATAGTTCAAGNGGTACATCNAANAAAGATTGGTGGCCTGAGCAACTAAATTTAAATATTCTGCATCAGCATGATAGAAAATCTGATCCAATGGATGAGGGTTTTGACTATAGAAAAGAATTTGAAGATATCGACTATGATGCTCTGAAANAAGATCTAAATGATCTCATGACTGATTCACAGGAATGGTGGCCTGCAGACTATGGTCACTATGGTCCATTTTTCATAAGAATGACATGGCATGCTGCTGGAACATATAGAAGTACAGACGGCCGTGGTGGAGGTGGAACTGGTGCACAAAGATTCGCTCCCTTAAATAGTTGGCCTGATAATGGAAACCTCGACAAAGCTAGACGGCTACTTTGGCCAATCAAACAAAAATATGGCAAGAAAATAAGTTGGGCTGATCTATTAATATTAGCCGGCAATGTGGCAATTGAGTCCATGGGTGGAAAGACCTTTGGTTTCAGTGGTGGAAGACCTGATATCTGGGGTCCTGAAGAAGATATTCATTGGGGTGTTGAAACTGGATGGCTGGAGAATAATAGATATAAAGGTGATAGAGAGCTTGATAATCCCCTTGCTGCTGTTCAGATGGGATTGATTTATGTAAATCCTCAGGGTCCAGATGGTAATCCTGATCCGCTTGCAAGTGCAAGAGATATTAGGGAGACATTTGGCAGAATGGCTATGAACGATGAAGAAACAGTTGCACTTGTTGCTGGTGGACATACTTTTGGTAAGGCTCATGGAGCAGGTACTGAAGATCATGTTCAAGCAGAGCCAGAAGGAGCCCCTCTTGAAGAGATGGGGTTTGGATGGTCAAGTAGCTATGGTTCAGGGGTTGGAAGTGACACTATTACTAGTGGTATCGAAGGCGCGTGGACTGCGAATCCAACACAGTGGGATAATGGATACTTTGACTTGCTCTTTGGGTATGAGTGGGAGCTAACCAAGAGTCCTGCAGGTGCACACATTTGGCATGCTGTTGGGCAAAAAGAGGAAGATATGGCTCCGGANGCGGAAGATGCTTCTGTGAAAGTTCCAACTATGATGACAACTGCTGATATGGCGATGAGAGAAGATCCAAGCTACAAAGAAATATCAAAACGTTTTCATGAGAACCCAGACGAGTTTGCAGATGCTTTTGCAAGAGCTTGGTTCAAGTTGTTGCACAGAGATATGGGACCCAAAACAAGATATATGGGGCCAGAAGTTCCTGAAGAAGAATTGATTTGGCAAGATCCTGTGCCTGCTGGGAATTCAACTTACGATGTAGACGCTGTAAAAGAGAAAATTCTCAATTGCGGTCTATCAATTCAAGAAATGATTGAAACAGCTTGGTCAAGCGCATCTACTTATAGAGGCTCTGACATGCGAGGCGGCGCAAATGGTGCAAGAATAAGATTAGAGCCTCAAAAGAATTGGGAAGCTAATAATCCTAACCAATTAAGTAAAGTGTTAGAGATTTATGAAGTAATAGCAGAAGAAACTGGTGCCTCAGTTGCTGATGTTATTGTTTTAGCGGGTAATGTTGCTATAGAGAAAGCTTCTGGTATTGAAGTTCCATTTACCCCAGGGCGAGGTGATGCAACACAGGAAAATACTGATGTAGAATCTTTTGAAGTTCTTGAACCACAATCTGATGGCTTTAAAAACTTTCATAAAGCTGGGCTAAACGTCAATCCCGAGGAAATTATGCTTGATAAAGCGCAATTACTTGGGCTTACAGCTCCGGAGATGACGGTTTTAGTTGGCGGTCTCAGATCTTTAGGAATAAGCTCAAGCGGATATGGTCTTTTCACCGAAAATAAAGATGAATTATCTAATGACTATTTCAGAACTCTCTTAGATATGTCAGTTAAGTGGAGACCTAACGGAACTGGGAATTCTTATGAAGCAATCGATAGAGTTTCTGGTGAGAAAGTTAGAACAGCCTCTAGGACTGATTTAGTTTTTGGCTCAAACTCGCAGCTTAGAGCTCTTGTAGAAGTTTATGCAAGTGATGATTCGCTTGATAAATTCAAAGGTGACTTTGTTCATGCATGGAATAAAGTCATGAATGCTGATAGATTTGATCTAAATTAATCCATCTTTTTTATAACTTA
>FUFK010462664.1_pt1 | contig 12547 bp, 12 predicted proteins | sample 1021851 | NCBI WGS metagenome assembly FUFK01 (sample SAMEA51879418, study PRJEB19060) | metagenome
TGGCAAGATAATGAACAACTACAAGATAGGCAAAAGCGTTTAGGTGGTAAGAAATGAAACAGTGGCTAATTAGAAAATTAATTTCGTTAATGGGTAACACGTATGTTTGGTTGGATAAGCAACTTGTTCATCCTGATGGGCCAGTTCTCGGTTTAGAGATTGATGATGATTTTGCTAGTATGTCAAGATATGAGTTATGTTGTCACATTGAAGATAAGTTCGGATTGGAAAGAGATTCTTTTTGGGAGTTGGAATCTACACAGAAGATAAGGTTCTGTTGTCAAACTGCAAGGAACATACTTACGCCAAAGAAGAGGAAGAAGAAATGAGTAACTTAAGCAAGTTTGATAGTCTTCATCATAGTGCGACTATGCAGGGTTCACTAAGCACCGATGATGATTCTTGGTTTAACATACTAAGAATGGGAGGAGCAGTAACGTCAACCTCAAGCGGGACATCAGCATTATTCAACAATAAAACGGGAGGGGGAAAAAGACGTGGTAAAAAGAAAAAGAGTCTCAAAAGACAAAGGTATCAAGACGAAATTACCAGACGGGACAGACGCTACAATCAACGTAAGTAAGAGGTCTTTCGGACAGGCTTTCCAAGAGTGGGAAAGAAAAGCCAATGGACTTGCAGGTGATTCAATCGGGATGATTAGTCCCGAAGCCAGTAACATGAGTTTACTCGATGTAGTAAAAGAACAAGGAGTAATTGGAAGAATCAAGGGAAAGACTGGAACTAAGATAAAGGGCAAAGGTGGAGTTGCTATCTTCAAGGCGTTGAAGACTATCTTCAATAAACCCGATATGTCCAAAGCACAGTTACCTGCCTTGAAAGCATTGGATACACTAATGAATGGAATTGAGGGAAGTTCTGCTGACCCTCGTAATATTGTATTCTCTAATCCAGTGGATTGGGATGAAGACACTGGAAGAGTCTTAGACACTGACCCTGTTTATGGACATTATAGAACTGATGAGTATGAAATCGTTAGAGATTTGAAAGACGAGGATGTTCCCGCAGTTTCATCTGAATGGTATAATGATTCCAAAAATGCAGCCACACCACCATTTTGGCAAGCACTTTATGGCAAGGGAACTAATGCTCCTTTCAATTCTCCAAGCCTACATATGATAGTTAAACAGGCTATCAAAGATATTGAAGATGCCCCAATAATTATCAACAAAGATAACCCTGTTCCCATTGAGGGTAAGAAGGCTGCAACTACTGCCCTCACAATTTCTGTATTGAGAGCCATAGTGGAAACAGAGTTGAATAACGGAACAGAGGGTAAGTCATTTCCTGATAGTAGAGTTAGAAGATTAATTGTAGGACAGGCTCAAGACATAAAGAATGAGAAAGAGTCAGATGCGGTTGAGAGTCTTAAGAGAATTAATGTTCCAAATGATATTGAGGAATGTTGGTTCAAGTTATCAAGAAGACAAGTTAAGTTGATGGCGTTTGAACTTGCTAAGAGGAAGGGCATCAAGATGCACTTTAAACAAGCAAGTGGAGATGTTGCGAGAAGCCCATTGATTTTCGGTGAAAGACCCGACCCTGATACAGAAAAGAAATCTCTTGATTGGAAAGAGATGTTAGTGAGGTGATTAGTGTTGAAGTGTTGTAAGATGAAAATTTCATTTGATAATTGTTCTAATACAATGTGTCCTTATTGTGGTAATTACGTGGAGAGGTGAGAGTTTGTTTTTGGGAGTCTGTTGTTTTTGTTTGGCGATAACTCCCTTTGAGTCATCAACTTCTTCCGGCGATTTTTGTGTTAGATGTGGAACATACGAGGGGGCATTATCTTGACTGTAACAAGAAAGAGATGTCGTCTTTGTATGCACGAAGACAGAGAAATCTTTGAGAGGGATTTGGAAAGTATGCACATTCACCCCGATGATTTGGACAGTAGGATGAACTGGCCTAGTGGAACATCTGCCAAACATCAGAGAAATCACATGGGCGGTTATGCTGATGCTTCTAATCCCAAATGTGCATTATGTGTTTATGAGAATCGTTCAGAAATTGAACAGGAATTGTATTCGGGAGATATGACTCCTGAACTTGCCGCTAAGATAGTGGGTTGTTCAAAGGAGCAAGTAGTTAGACACATCAAGAAACATACACAACCATTGGTGCAAAAAGCGGCGGCACAAATATTGGCGACAAAGGAAGTTAATGAGATTGATACTCTAAGTGGTAACATCACTAACCTTGAGAGAAAGTTAGAGGCATTGTTTGAGATAGAAGACTTAGACCACAAATCAATTGATTCACTGACAAAGTTAGCGAAGGAAGTAAGAGAGTCGCTAAAGTATCTAATGGAGTTCAAAGGTAAACTCGTTCACAGAAGACAAGACACAATCATCGTTCATCAGATGCAGATTATCAAAGAAGTGTTAGCACAAAATCACCCCGAAGTTTGGTTAGATGTTAGAAAGCAAATGGAGGATAAGTTACAATGAGTTGGGAAACTATTCTGAAAATTTCAACTAAGGATGCAATTGCTGATGCAAGAAGGCATATGTCAGAAGATGATAAAGAACCAAAGATGGAATTATCAAATCTAAATCCACCAGCACAATCACCTGCTTATGAAATCACAATGAAGAATGTGATGAAGGGTTTGTTTAGAGGATATAAGGTAATGAAAAATTCTTTTTCTTTGATACCTGATGAATTGAAAGTAACACCTAGAAGAGTATATTTTGGGGGCGGCGTAGAAATGCCACCATCACCATCTTCTATGGAGTTAAGATTAGAACTGATAAGGTCAATAATGAAAGTAGAAGAAAATTTGCTTAAGTTAAATAGTAGAATTGGTGAATTAGATGATAGTCTACAAGAAGCAATAAATGCAGAGGAGAAGTTACAATGAGTTACGGATACGGTTGGGCTTGGGAAGAACTTCTATTGAAGAAGCAGACTCTACGAGATAAGGTAGTTCAAGCATCCAAGAGTGGTAACTTCGATGAACTTCTTGAGAACCATAACTCTGCACAATTGCGTAGAGCGGTAAACACATTAGTAGACGATGGTATGAAGGAAGAAAGGTTTCAGCCTTTGTTGGATAAACTTGGAAAACCGTTTAAGGTAGATGGTAAAGAGAATCCTGAATATGAAAGACCACAAGAAGTAGAAATGTATGAATCTTTCATGAAGGGTAATCACGAAGAATTAGTTAAATTCCTAACAGAAGGTGGAAGAGGCACAATAACTCCTAGAATTTCACGCTTGATAAAATGGAACTCTGAGAACGGAGATGCACTTCTGAAATACGTCAAGGATAAACCCGAACTCTATGGCTATATCACTAAGGACATAACACTCACACTACCAAATAACTTTGATAGAGATATCTTGGATGATTACCAATTTGTAATGGAGAGAGATATCAAGGTAACTTTACCTGAGTTCCTAACAATAGAACAAGGAAAGGCACTTGCAGGTGGTCAGCCATCACAACCAATTGAGAGAACTGCTTTTGCTAGAATCTTCAAAGCCCCTGAATACAAGGATAAGATTGTAGCAACTTCTGTTAAGTTAGAGGCAAGCACAATTGATGGTGGGTTTGCAGCAGATTATCTGAATATGGTCGTAACTAATCTACGTGGTAATACAAGAGAACCGTTCATGCCCGTTATCTCATATTCAGAAGCCCCAAGCCCTGCTCGCATAAAAGCAGCACAAAAGGAGTTCTTTGGTGCTTTGACTGGTGGAGGCACAAGTAGAATGTATCCCGCAATGGAGTATATTCTAAGAAATGAGAAGTTGGACTTGGATGTTGGTTTTGTTAGAACTCAAACTAAGGAAACTCTACAAGAAGTTGAGTTGGCTAATAAGTTTCAAAGGGCAGAGATAGACGATGACGAATTGAATAAGTTATACAATAAATTCGTCAAGGTCAAGACAGATGAGGATGGTAATGTCACAAATGTTACAGGTTATTCTAAGTTCAAACAAGCAGTTGTTGATGCAGGGCTTGAAAACGAGTATAACAAGTTCTTGAAAGAAACCCAAGTCAGACGTTATACTCTACCTGTTGAGGTGAGAGATGCTTTAGTTGCTATGATTGATAATGAAGCAGATGAAAAACAAGTTAGATTGGTGAAGTCCAAGTTAGGACATTTATTCTCAAAGGTTGGTTTCAAGCGTTCAGTCAGAGAGATGCGTAAGAAGAAGATAAACTACGGCGACCCTGATAAGATAAAAGAGGCTCTACTTTCTATGGAAGAAAAAGCAGAAGGAACTGTTTCTATAACAGACAAACTATTCCTTGAGAGAGTTTCCTTCCTATTCGATGATGTAGACCAAGACCCATTGGGTAATGCTATTTTGCAATTGAGGGCTAAACATAGTGATGGTAGTAAATTTAGATTGAAGGATATGCGACTTGTTTCTAAGCAGGTTCTACAATTTTCAGACTTATTGACTATGGTTCTACAATTATCAAGAAAGATGATAAGAGATTCTAAGTTGCAAGTGTCCTTGATTAAATTACTTAAAGAAACAGATGCTAAGAAAAAGAAACAAGCAGAAGACGAGTTCAAGACAAAACTATCAGATACATATTCTAAAGTACATAAAAGTGTATTAGACGCAATAAGAAAAAAGATGGTGCAAGTGATGGAAGAACCACTACTACACAATAAATCAGGAGCGATTCAACCATACGATTGGATTAACGAGAACAGGAGTTGAGCAAATGATATCAGATGAAGAACTATACAACGCATTTAGGATTTTGATGCTTGAGCCTGATGAGTTCGATGAGTTTACTGAGAAGATGGTTGCTGAACAGTATAAGGATGAAGACCCTAAAGCAATAGCAGATAAGGTTGAATTAGAAGCCGATGATAGAGCAGAAGAGTATCTTAGGTCTTTCAAGCCTGAGTTCCTATACAACTTGATTAAAGATGATGCAGACTTCATGGAGAATGGGAAGTTATCTTCTAAGTATCAAAAGTCAGGCAAACAATTGGGAGAACTAACTCAATTGTTGGTAGAAGACATTTCTTCCAAACACGAAGAGTTTGAAGAAATACCCGATGCTATCAGAAATAGCATGATTAAGAAATTATTAGAATTAGGCGGTGTATCAGGTAGAGTTCTGACCACTGATTTGGAAGAAGCAACAACTGACCCTAGTAGGTCTATTGCGGTTGATGTTAAGAGGTTAGACAAAGTTTTGAGGGCTTTCTTAGATGACACTGGTAAACAGTTAACGTATAAGAATACAATAGAACAAGAAAGGGACTTAAGCAGAGTTTCGTTGAAGAATAGAAACATAAGGAAGAAAGAAGTAGAACAGATGAAGTATATTCTTGAAAATCAAAAACCTTCTGTCAGAGATAGACTTTCACCGTTAATGGTTGTATTGAGACAATTCGATAAGGTAGAAGAGAGAATAATTCAATTAGACGCTGACCAAATAATTGGTGAGTTGGATTTGAAGATGTTGAATAGAAGAAACAGAATCTATTCGTTTTGGAAAGAACATCAAGGTAAGTATGAAGATTTCAAAGAAGCGTATAACAATTGTAATACAGCATTCGCTAAAATATTACTGCCTTTAATTCAAGAGAACAAAGAAGACAAGGAAATCCAAGAGTTCAGAAAAATATTGGATGAGTTCTTGAAGTTTGAGTCAGCAATAAATAATGATGAATTAAATTATGTTGTCAAATTCAAACCAAAAGACATGGAAGTTTACTTTAGGAATCACAAGGGACTTGCTCTATATGAGAAGTTCATGGAAGATAGCGGTTTAGTTCGTGGTGAAACAAGGGAAGACGAAGATAGGAAAGCGAGAAGTGAAGGATATTACGATGAGGAAACTGGTGACTTCAAAGAAACCATTAGCGTAGAGGGAGTTCAAACTCTTGACTCTGAGGAAGAGGTAATGGAAGCAGAAAAGAAAAAGGAAATGGAAGAACTTTCACTCTTCGGTGCAAAACTAAAGAGACTTGAAAGTAAGAAGGTAGACCCACTATACTATCACGCATTCACTAAAGAAACAGGAGCGTTCAAGGATACTGTTGCTTTCACTCAAGATATTCAAGCAATTCGTGAAGCCATGTTAGGTGCGGGAGCAGTTAGAGAAATGGCTACTGGTATTGATATGGATGACGAGATAAATGATTACGTCAACCAATTAGAAAGAACATTAGCAAGAGGAGGAAATGGCCCATATTATCTACCATTATCTGAATCTGTTAGTAAGTTTGCAATCGAAGAGAACTGGAATGCTGACCCTCTTAGCCTGAATACAGCAAGAGGAATCAACAATCGTCTTAGACAGATTGGAGACTTCTTAGATAATCTCAGCCAAATCTTAGATGCAGGGGATGATTTGGATAGAGCGTCAGCACCCAGTTCTGCAATTGCAGATAAACAAGGAGAAGGAGTACCAAGTCAGAAGATGCCTCATCTTGGAACAAAGAATAGAAAAGACCATCTCGATAAAATCGAAGAGGCAAGAGAAGAGTTTGATGATTTGATAGAAGCAGTGTTAGATTACTTCGTAGTTCCTATGAGCGGTTCAAACAAACCATTCGATGACCCTCTACCTTTCGACACAAAGACAAATAAAACCCGTAGAATTTTCAGAGCATTAGCAACAGGAAAAACTGACACTGCTTTGTTCAAGGTATTAGCATTGGAAGGCAGAGCAGGTTATACAATGGTCAAAGCCGAAGAGTTAGAGAGCCTAACGAGAATGTTGGAGTTCTTACAAGATATAGAAGGTAGGAAAGACTTGCCTACTTTGGTCAATCAATTGGAAAAGGGAATCAAAACTGTTAATTTCATAATGCTAAACAAAAGAGGTTCTGCGTTAGCAGAGGAAACTATGGTAGAGTTTGGTCATTATCTACATGAAGTCTTAGAGGCTAATGATATTTCTTGGCCTTCCGATATGAAGTTCCCTGATAACAGTAGAGGAAAAACTCCCGAAGAGTGGAGTAAGATGTATGATGTTGGTAAGGTATATCCATTTGAAGCGATAGAAACTCACATCAAGAGAAACATTGGAGGATACTCAGACAGTATGAGAACAATGGTTAGAGGTAGTGATAGGAGAGGAAAAGGCTCTAACACTATCGTTCAAAGATTCATCAATGCAATAAATGGAATGAAGATTCTGAGAAGTGAAAAGGAAAACACAATCCTATCCGTTCATGACGAGATTCGTAAGATGATGGGTAAACCCGTATACTACAACAATGCTAAGTTGGACAACTATGACCATGTGAATAATGCAATTGGTCTGATGAAATCAAGATTCAAGGTTGACGTGACTGCACATGAAGTGGAGTCCATTGTAGGCGAATTGAACTCAATGGAAGAATTGAGTAAAAAGCATGGTGTTCCAAAGGAAGGTGTATATTTCTTGAAGGCTAATTTCAGGTGATAAAATGTTAGAGTTTCAAGAGATGTCTGAGGATGAAGCCGTTAGAGTATTCTTAGATGATGGGTACTATGAATACAAAAAAAGAAGAGAGCGTTATCAAAGGATATCCCCTAATTCATCTTGGGCTACTGCACCTGCAAGAATGTTTGTGGGTTTTTTAGAAGATAAACCAGTAGGAGTTATTGGTTTTGCTCCATACAAAGGAGTTCTTTTGGGAGCAGGTATTCACGTTAGAAGAGGATTTAGAGGTAGAGGGTTAGCACAATTACTAGTTCAAAAACTCATAGAGGAGAAAGGAGGCCAAACTCTTTTTGCTAATATTGCTAATCCAAGAATTGCTAACACATACAGAAGATATGGGTTCAAAGATATGAATGAAGAAGAGTTACCCGATGACTCAAGAAATGCTATTCAGGGATTAGAGTTCGCAGACCAAGTTCAGAAATGGGTTTGGGGAGTTCATCGAGATGTTTGGTTTGACGTGGTGAAAAATGGAATTAGATGATTTAGATTTTGTTTCAGCAATGGATATGGAACTATCTAAAACTTCATTTCCATATTTTTTTCAGAATGTTCTTGGAATGATGTTTCCTCCGTATATGCAAGAATGGTTAGACTCAATGGAAAAAACAGATAGAACCGTTATTGTTTGTAGTCGTGACCACGGAAAATCTGTTTTTATGCACAGTTGGGTAGTATGGAATCTTGTGTTTCAAGAACCACCATATCAAATGCTTTACATTTCTTCTAACCAAAAGCAGACTCTTGTTCACATGAGAGAAATTGACAGATACTTCAACCACCCTGCTCTTAAGAAATACAAACCCAGTAGGGGTTGGGCTATTGGTAATATTCAGTTAACAAACGGTAACGCTATCTTGGAGCGTTCCGTTGGTTCTCANATNNGNGGNCTTCACCCACAGGAGATTATCATTGACGACCCNTTGAAGGAGTTNAGCCTNNCAGNNATNCANNGAGTNACAGANTGGTTCTTCGGNGANATGATACCNACACTTCANCATACATCNAANNTNNGNATGATTGGNACTCCNTTNACNTACACNGATATNTTTGCNCANTTNGAGGANAANNAAGCNTATNCNGTTCACNAAGTACCCATGTCTNAANTCNTTGAATGAACCNCTTTGGCCTGAGCGTTGGGANTANGATGCGCTCATGCAGAGAAAGGCTGAGATAGGTTCTCTCAAGTTCACAAGGGAATACCTGTGCGTACCGATATCAACAGGCACTTCTCTGTTCAATCCTGAGTTCATCGAGAACTGCAAGAACAAGGAGTATGTTCTGAAACTAGGCAATAGGAAAGATAAGGGATTCAAGTATTACGTCGGAGTTGACCCTGCTATTTCGACTGATGGTGACTACAACGTAATCACTGTGCTTGAGGTGGATGACGAGGCTAACAAGACAATCGTGCATGTTGACCGAGCCAAGAATGTTGAATTCAGGGAAAACATCGAGAAGATTAGACTGATAGGAAAGATATTCCAACCAGAGGTGGTTCTGTATGAGACCAACACCTTCGCCAAGGCATTCACTCAGGAGTTGAGAAGCATCTCCGACTTGAACATCAAGGACTTCGACACTACAAGAAAGAAGAAGCAGGAGATAATTCTGAACCTGCAAATGAACATAGAGAATGGAAAATTCAACTTTCCCTATGGCGACAATTCCAGCAGAAGGTTGACTAACCTCTTGATTGAGGAACTCTCTATGTTTAGCATCACGGACTCCGGTAGGTTTGAGGGAGTTGGTGCGCATGACGACTTGGTTATGAGTCTCGCTCTAGCCAATGCCGCCACCCAATCTCCGGGGGAGAACTTTATTCTACTAGACGACATGGACTTGTTCGATACAACTCCAACTAGACCTGCTGGTAGTGCAATACCACCGGGTATTTTGGGACTGAATCTGTAGGTGAATGCAATGGGAGAGAAGGGAGACAAACTCAGGGAGATGGCCTCTCTTGCCGATGAGGAAGAAACATTAGTCGAAGAACAGAAGAGACTCTCTGACGAACTCAAGAGGTCTTGGTTGTCGGAGCAGAACACCACCAACCACTTTGACATCGAGAAGAAGTTCGCAGTAGAACACAACATCTCACTATCGGATGCCAAGAAGCAACTCAATGACGAATTCAAGAAGTACGAGGTAGAGGGCAAGGACATCCCATCTCTCATCAAGGAACTCAAGGACTACCGGAGAACCCTGAAAGGAGAGCAGAAGATAGCAATCACGAAATCGATTGACAACCTAATCAAGGGATACGCATCACACTTGGACAACACGATAGACAGGATATACTGGATTTCCAAGTACAAGCCCGTCGTTAAGGAAATGGTTTGCTCCGAGGAGCAACTAATCAAACTCTCATACATACATGACGAGAACACTAGGAGAGATGCAATTGACTCCCTCTGCAAGTATTGGGAGGCTAGGCTCGATAGAGCGGAGATGCCATACAACTCAGACTACTCCTCCTTGACCAAGGAGATGACCAATAGCAAGAAGGAGTTCAAGAAGATAATCAAGGAACACATGCCTAGCATCAGCCCGAAGGATGTAATCAAGCAGGAGATACTCCATGCTGTTTGTGAGGAGCCGGGAATATCGGCTAGACAGATACATGAGAGGCTTCCGAAGAACCTGTTCAAGAAGACATCACCCAGCATAATCTCAAAGATGGCTAGGACTCAGAACATCACCACAGTGGATGGTGCTTTCTACAAGTTCAGTGATGACATAAAGAAGGACATCTATGCATACACTGCCGCTTTCATAGACTCTGATGGATACATTACAATGGATAAAAACTTTAATCCAAGAGTCGGCCTAGTCGCAACAGGGGACAGAGGCAAGGCGTTTATGATGGAGATGCATAAATCCCTTGGGTGTGGAAGATTGCATCTAGACCAGAAATCACCACAGGACACCAAGCCTGTCAACAGACTGAACTTCTACTCAGCGGCGGATGTGAATGAGATTCTTACAAAGTGCAGACCCTTCTTGAAAATGAAAGGGGCAAACGCAGACATACTATTGGAACTGCTTAGAATGAAGAAGTCTCACAAGAAGGCCGAGTGGTACAAGTCCCGAAGGCAGGAGTTGTTCCAACTGATGAAGTATGAGAACCACAAGGACAATGCCAACTATGACTTCATCAAATATGGCATAGANATAGACACAGTATCCAAGTTNCATGAGAACTCCAAGATGACGGAGATGGATGTCATCGAGGGAGTCATAAAGACGGAGGCATAGTATGGCAGATGAAAAAAGAAGATTCAGAATAGGAAACCTGTTTCGCAGGACAACACCAAAGCCAGCAGACAGGACAATATACAATCCGGGGATTCAGGAGAAGGACACATCGTATCTACTCACATCTCCTGTGATATANCACATAGCACAGCANTCGGTGATAGTCAGGACTTGCACTACTCAACTCAAGCAGGAGATATTCAGGAGAGGATACCTATGGGAGGAGAAGTTCGTCAAGAAATGCACTGATTGTGGGAAGGAACATCAATCGCCTGTTGAACAATGTGCAGAGTGTGGCTCGATGAACTTAGAGAAGCCGAACCCTGACCAGTTGAAGTANGCTCAGAAATTCCTAGATGGGTATGTCAACAAATCGGAGCAGATGTTCATAGACGTATTGAANGAACTAGAGGATGACNTGAACATCATGGATGATGCCTATCTNGTTCTNAGTGAAGGAATACTTCATGGATAACAACAACGAGATTCGTATGCATCGGATAAAGGAGGTCTATCGTGGTGACCCTGTTACNATGCACATCTACTCTAACGATACTGGTGAGAGAGGGAAGGGNGGATACNTCTGTGTCAANCACAGAGACAGAATAGAGACAAGNCCAACTGGTCTTTGCGAGGAGTGCAANTCNGAANTGCATCCTGTTCACTATGTAAACAGAGTGAAGGGAGAAGAGCAGTANTTCACNAANGGAGAGGTTTTGCATTTCAGCAAATACTCACCCGGTAGGATGTATGGNCTGTCACCNATCATAACNCTATGGAATCACGTTACGACCCTGATAGCGATGGAGAACTACGTCAACTCATCATACACCAAGGCTAGAATGCCCAAGGGTCTACTAGCAGTACAGACTAGAAACATAGATTCGATGAGGTCATTTTGGCGAAGCGTCAAGGAGAAGATGGAGAAAGACCCGCACTTCATTCCTGTGATGGGAATCGAAGCGGAAGGCGGCAAGGGTTCCGTCGAGTGGGTGAAGTTCATGGATAGCCTGAAAGAGATGGATTACATGTCTGTCAAGGATGACTTGAGAGACAGGATATCAGGGTTCTACGGAGTTAGCAAGGTATTCATGGCAGACAACTCTGCTAGTGGTGGATTGAACAACGAGGGTATGCAGATACTCGTAACCAATAGAGCAGTCGAGATGGCACAGACGATTTGGAACGATTACGTGTTCCCATTTATGACAGCAGAGTTTGGTATCAGTGATTGGGAGTTGAAACTGCCACCATCAGAGGAGGAGGATGAGATTGCCAAACTGAGGAAGAGGGAGATTGAGGTCAACGTGGCGGCGGCTATCAAGAACCTCGGATTTGAAGTCAACATGGATGATGAAGGAAGATTCACTTACGTCAAGCCACCACAACCAGAAGACCAACAACAAGAGGATGAAATCGAATTGGACCCGTATGCTGGAACAAACATCGACCAGTCACAACTAGGTCAGATGATGGAAGCCGGAACTAGGCCAACTGCCGAGGAAGCAGGTCAACCCGCTACTGTGAAAGGCAGGAACAAACCGAGCATGAGCGTTGGTCCCGATAAGAGATTCAGCGGTTTGCCAAGAGAAGCAGGGAATGAAAATGTCGATAGGCGTAGTGAGAGGCGGGTTGGTTGAGCAGACTGCTTGAGATAGCAAGGAAATGGAAAGAAGAGATTGACAAATTGAATGCGGAGACAGACGAGAGAATTAGATTATTTGTGGAGGAAGGAATATGGAATGGCAAGAAATATTGAAGAAAAATGCAAAGCCCGATTTTATTGACATTGATGGAGATGGAGATAAGGAAGAGCCAATGAAGGATGCAGTGAAAGACAAGAAAGGTGAC
>FUFK010753082.1_pt1 | contig 12543 bp, 12 predicted proteins | sample 1021851 | NCBI WGS metagenome assembly FUFK01 (sample SAMEA51879418, study PRJEB19060) | metagenome
GTAAGAGCCGTAAAAGAAGCACTTGAAGACAATGGCTATTATCTACCAGCAGATATTCAGGAAATAAAATTATATGGTGGAGAGACAGATTTTCCTGTTGGGGTTTCTAATAAAAAAGAAAAAACCGACTAGTTATTAAGTCGGTCTTTTACAAATTCTATTTTATTCTTTCCATGTGGTTTAGGTTTGCCATCGTCTCCTAAAGCTACCATAACTATGCGATCTACGGTAATAATGGTTTCTCTGGTCATTTTATTTCTAACTTCACATTGAAGCGTAAGGGAAGCAGTTCCAAATTTTATTACCTCAATCCCAATCTCCACGATATCACCCTGATGAGCAGAACTTCGAAAGTCTATCTCACTCATGTATTTAGTTACGGTTTTCGGGTTTTCCAGTTGAACTATACTATATAAAGCACATTCTTCGTCTATCCATTCTAACAAACGGCCACCGAATAAAGTTCCGTTGGGGTTTAAGTCTTCAGGTTTTATCCATTTTCTGGTATGAAATCTCATGTTTTTATTTTGAAGATAATTAAAAAGACCCGCTAAATCACGGGTCTATTATAGAATTAGCATATTCTGAAAAAACTAAAATCAATTTATTAAATTCTTCAGAAGATGATTTATAAAATTAGATTATAAGAATTGCTGTGCGACATTGATGATCTCGTCATGATCAAATGCCAGCTCCATTTTGGGCAAATCTTCCACATCAACCCATTTGGCATCCCGGGCATCATCTGCTGGAGAAAGGTCCTCTTCGCAAAAGATCCTACTTAAGAATGCTATGGAAATTGTGTGCCCCCTGGGATCACGACCCGGATTACCAAAGGCCTGTACCTGCTCCATACTTTTAACAACCACACCTGTCTCTTCTTTTAATTCTCTTTTTGCTGCAGTTTCAAGGTTCTCACCTTCATCTACGAATCCGCCAGGAAGTGCCCACTGATCCTTGAAAGGCTCATTCTTACGCTGAATCAGTAAAACCTTGAATTGATTATTTGTTTTACAGAATACGACGCTATCAACTGTTACTGCTATCTTTTTATCTGCCATAGAGTTTATTTTATATAGACTGTTTTCTTATTTACAAATTCCTGAATACCGTCTAATGAAAGTTCACGACCNTANCCNGAAATTTTGGTACCTCCAAATGGAAGTCGAGGATCACTTTTNACAAGCTCATTGACGAATACTGCTCCATCTTCGAATTCTGAAATAATACTTTTCGCAAAATCAATGTCTTCTGTGAAAATTGAAACACCTAAGCCAAAATCTGAGCTATTTACAAGTTCTATAGCTTCTTCCGCAGTTTTGAACCTGGTGATACCTATTGCTGGTCCAAAGGTTTCTTCTTTAAACATAGTCATTTCCTTAGTTACGTGATCCAATACTGTAGGCTGCATATAAGCTCCATCTCTCTCACCACCAATTAGAATCTTGGCTCCGGCATCCACAGAGTCTTTTATCTGTTTTTCAAGATCTTCCGCGAGATCTACTCTAGCCATTGTTCCAATAAAAGTACCCTCATGCATGGGATCTCCACTTTTAAGTTCTTTTACTTTGTCAACATATTTCTTTGTAAACTCTTCGGCAATATTCTCCTGAAGTATGAGTCTCTTCCCTGCAATGCAGCTTTGTCCTGTATTTTGAAACCTTGCCTGAATACAGATGTCAATCGCGGCATCAATATTTGCGTTGTCGAAAACTACCAATGCATTACTACCTCCTAATTCCAGTACAGATTTTTTTATCTCACTACCAGCGGTGGAAGCCACGGCAGCTCCTGCAGGCTTAGAACCTGTAAGAGTAACAGCCTTTATTCTTTCATCCTTTATAACTTCTTCGATCTTGTCACTTCCAACCGTCATATTCTGAAAGCAATATTTTGGAAAACCAGCTCTTTCAAATACTTTCTGAATATTATTTGCAGAGCGCATTACGTTGCTAGCATGTTTGAGAACACCTATATTACCGGCCATTAAAGCGGGAGCAGCAAATCTAAACACCTGCCAGAATGGATAGTTCCAGGGCATAACAGCCAGGACTACTCCAATAGGCTCATAACTAACATAACTCTTTTGAGCATCTGTATCTATTAGCCTGTCAGCAAGATGTTCTTCAGCATGCTTGGCATAATATTCACAAACCCAGGCACATTTTTCAATTTCAGAAATACTTTGAGAAATTGGCTTCCCCATTTCAAGTGTTATATCCCGGGCGTATTCCTCCTTATTAGCCTTGAGCTCTTCCGCAGCATTTTTCATGAATTCTGCACGTTCATCCATGCTAGTTTTTCTCCAGAGCTTATATCGCTGTTGGGCATTCTCTAAAACTTCATCGATCTGTTCTTTAGTGAGTTCTTCAAATTTCTCAATGGTCTCACCGGTATATGGATTCTTAGATTCTATCATGATTTTTCTTAGCTTTTATTTTAAATATAAGAACTTGAAGGTGTCTCCCAAGTTCGATTAAGAAGGATTTAACTCGTAGTTGTTTATAAACGGTTTACAACTAAACTGATGGCATACTGGTTGAGATATCTCTATTGCATATATTTAATAAAACTTACTTGCCATGAATCCTAGAGACATAAAATTGCTGGAACTGAGGCCCGAGATTCCTTCTGCCAAAATCACTGATAATATGAGCGATGAAGAACGTTTTCAAAATAAAACGCTTCGTCCTATTGCTAAGCTTCAGAATGATCTATTTCTGGCAATGTTTAGAAATTATATTAAAAAGCACAAGAATAAATTCTACGAATTGAAACTGGAAAGCAGGATGATCTATGTTGAAACTGCAATTCAGAAGGATATAAAATTTAGAAATAGTTTAAAAGGTGCGATCATCGGGCAGTTTACTATCCAAGAGTACGATACATATATCCTCAATAGTTCAGCATTGAACAAGCGAATGATGAATATTGTTCGTGAAAGAATACAGAGTAGTATTCAACTACTAGAAAAACATGACGTAGCGTACTAGGAAGCCTACGATTACCGTGATAGTAAAACTCATAAGCGTTCCAACCAGAACATATTCGGTCTGTTTCCTGGCTCCAGTTTCAGCCTTATCACTAAACCTAAGAATCGATTTTGCGGCTATCAGGAATCCTATTGCTGAAAAATTATTGGTGAGAATAAACGTGAGCACAAGAATTCTTTCAAAAATTCCAATATAACGGCCAGCTGCATCGAGACTATTTTTCTGAAGATCATCTTTGACTTCTGTTTGCCAGCGACTAGTAGCTTTTCCAATTAAAAATCCAGAAGGAAAGATCACAAGAAGATATCCCATGATGACTGCAAGGATTGAAGTCGAATTGATCATTTCCTGCAAAAGCAAGATTACATTTTTAAAATTATCTGTGAGATAAAGCCAGGCAAAGATGATAGCTATTAAGTGAAATAGCTGATCCAGCACGAACATTTTTAGGGTATCTTTTCCAGACTGTAGTTTCCATAAATCTACAATAAAATGAGTCACACCTATAAATATTGCAATATACCAGAGTTCAGGATCTGCCAGGAAGATAAATGTTAGAATCCCCGCTACGATCGAATGTAGGTAGAGGAAGCGTGATCTGCCTTTTTTCCTTCTTTTATGCTCCACCCATTTAGTAGGTTGCAGTACAAAATCGGTTACTACATGTGCCAGTAATAGTTGTAAAAGAATTAAAATACTATTCTCCATCTATAAAATGTTGTTTCATTACTTGTTCGTATCGCTCTATCAATCCCAGNATAGCATCCCAACCTGCAGCTTTTTTACGCTGATTAACGGCTGACTGACTAATTCCCAATGTNTCTGCAATTTCAGTCTCNTTCATTTCCTTTAGCAGATAATAGATAACTTCTGCGGAAGCACTACTCCATTTATCGGTAATGGTATCGAATAATAAAAATACGTTATCAAATTCATTGTTCACCTCCTCAATTCCAGTTTTCAGTATCATTTTCCTGCCGGTCTTCTTCATTTCATCCAGGGTTCGACCAGAGAATTGAAAAGCTTCCCCATTTGATTCCATGATCGAATCTCTTTCAAATTCGATCGTTCCTATACCAATTGAAATTCTAAGATCGGCTTCAATTCGGTAGGAATTAGAATCAATAGCTTCCTGAGATCGTAATTTATTCACAGCTGTCTTAATTCGCAAAGCGCTTCGGAATGAAGATACAGGTTCTATTACACCTTGTAGGCTATCACCTCTATACAATTCAAATTTTGAATTTTTATACTTCCTTTCAATTCCTTTGATCTCGGCATGGAGAATGTCCAGAACCTCAGTTAGTAATTCACCTGAATATTTGGTGGAGTTAAGCAAGTCGGCGGTGATAACTGCAATCATAACATTTATTATAAAAAATAAGCTTAAAGGCTAATATAGTAAATATATAAGTAAATAGACTTATTTCGACTGATGCGCATATTAAATATTTGCTAATTGCTCGGCTATGACTATTAGCTTAATTAATTTTAATTCCAATCTTGAAATTAAATAAAATGGTAGCTAATAAAGCAGAATTATTCAACAAATGTCTCGATACGGTAAATAGACAGATCGAAAAATATCAAAATGAAATGGANCAGATCAAGCAGTCCATGGAGAACAATGATGCTCATACAGATTATGATGAGGACGATAGCAAAGGGCAATTACTCGGTGACTTCGAAAAGTATGCGGAATACCTGGATAATTCAAGGAAAATGAAAGAAAAACTAAGCAAAATTGATCGTAATCATTACACGGAAGCTATTGATTTNGGGAGTATTGTAGAAACCAATGAGAACTATTACTTTATATCTGCCGCTCTAGGTAAAATTGAAATGGAGGAAGGTAGCTCAGTTTACGCAATTAGTACAGATGCTCCAATTTTCAGTGAAATGAAAGGTAAAAAAGCGGGTGATAAATTTTCATTNAACGGCAAAGAACAGGAAATAAAAGAAGTTCATTAGAAACTTCTTATTCCGGGTATTCGATCCTGAGATGGTAGATGTTTTTCAACTTCCGTTTCAGGATCTTTTTTATGGTCTGGATTTCTTTGAACGTAATATTAGAGTTTAAAAACTGACCTTCATCCATTTGCTTATCGATGATCTTTTCAACAAAACTATCGATAAGGACAGCGGTTGGTTCCTTCAAACTTTTACTCGCAGCTTCTACACTGTCACACATCATCAGGATGGCTGTTTCCTTACTAAAAGGAATTGGACCAGGATATTTAAAGTCATCTGGAGCAGCATTATCATTACTTTCCATTTCCTTTTTAAAAAAATAGTAAACGGTGCTGGTTCCATGATGAGTTCGAATAAAATCAATCACCCTGTCTGGTAAATTATTCTTTTTCGCGATCTCAATTCCTTTAATCACATGCTCAATGATTATTTGTGCACTTTCTCTAGGTGAAAGCTCATCATGGGAATTGACCGACGTAGTTTGATTTTCTGTGAAATATGTTGGATTGTGCATTTTACCAATATCATGGTATAAAGCTCCAACCCTAACCAGCATTGCATTTGCCTGAATCTCATTTGCAGCAGCTTCGGCAAGGTTTGCAACATTTAAACTATGATGAAATGTTCCTGGTGCCTTTTCAGCCAGCTGCTTCAGTAATTTGGAATTAGTATCTGAAAGTTCCAGAAGTGACATATCGGAAACCATTCCGAAGATCTTTTCATACACATATATAAGGGGCTGAACAAACAAAGTCGCCAGTCCACCAAGTAGAAAAGTAAGAAACACTTCAGCACTAATATCATCAACCGTTCCTTCCTGAATGATCGTAAATGCGAAGTAGGCAATAATATATACCAGCGTAATCTGCCCTACAGAAATGAACAGGTTCGCTCTTTTATAAAGTTCACTAATGGTCAAGATCGTTACAATACCCGCTATGATCTGTAAAAACATATACTCATAGCTGTTTGGAACTATAAATCCTATAAGAAGCACCGTAATTACGTGCGTNAACAACCCNANTCTTGCATCNAANAANGCTTTTAAGGTAAGCGGAAGAATACANAANGGCACNACATAGACGTAGTTGATNTCAAAATTTATTACCAGGGTGGTAAGCATGACCATAAAAATGATGTTGAAAAATATGAAAGTTACCTTCACATTATTTTCAAAAATACTGGTGCGATACTTACGCATGAACAACAGCAACATTAGCAAAGCCAAGGCTACCAGTGTACTGTATCCAACGATGATCCAGTTATAATTTGTCTGGCTCCAAACCTGGGATTCATACTCAGCTTTCAGGGATCTAAGGATATGGTATTTATTACCTTCAACCACTTCACCCTTTGCTATAATTCTGCTTCCCTGTTCAATAATACCACGAGTATAACTTATATTATTCAGCTTACTCTGTAGCTCTTTCTGGGTTAACTCGTTATTAAAAGTTACGTTGGGCTCTACGGAATTAAAGAAGACCTCAAGCAATTCGGTTTTAAAAGAACTGAATCCTGCACTGCTAATCTCCTCACTAAGAAAACTGCGAATCTGACCCTGTTTCAGAATACGACTATATTCAACTTCTGAAGCTTCATTACCTTTCAGTAAATATACCAGCTGATCAGGTTCTAATCGTTCACTTTCCTGTAGGAGTCCGAACTGGTAGATCTTACCAACCGTTTTCTGAACAAAATTATCAACAATCGTTTCATAAACCCTTAAAGTAGTGTCAGCAAAGACATTATTGACCTCTTGAAGAGCATCATTTTTTACTCGCTCCTCTTTTTCGGCATCAAAATTATAGTAAGGGATATGAGCCTTCTGGATTTCCTGCTGTTCTGCGGAAATCTCCTCATCGGTTTTTAATATGGCAAAATCAAATGGAGCATATAAATTCTCATACTGCCACGGTTTCCCCTTCGGAATATCGTACTTGAATTTACCTCCTTTTGGTAGTAGGTAAACGATCAATACTGAAGTAAGTATGAATAGGAAAACTTTATAAAAAAGTGCCTGATTCTTGTAAAGCCTGTTTACGAAATCGCTCATATATATTGAGGTAATGCTCAAATGTAGTAAAAATAGGGCTCATTGAGCTTAGGTTATTAAATTCCTTATAAAATCACTAACTTCGCCACACTCGAAATAATAAGATTTACATATATGAATAAAGAAGTAGTTATAGTAAGCGCTGCGAGAACTCCAATTGGTAGTTTTCTTGGTAGCTTATCCAGCATTCCTGCAACTAAATTAGGCTCAATAGCCATTAAAGGTGCTCTTGATAAAATCAATCTAAAACCTGAAATGGTTCAGGAAGTTTTGATGGGTAATGTTGTACAGGCCGGTAATGGTCAGGCACCCGCAAGACAGGCATCACTTGGTGCCGGNATTCCTGATTCTGTTCCATGTACTACAGTAAATAAGGTATGTGCCAGCGGTATGAAAACAGTAATGCAGGCAGCTCAATCTATTATGCTTGGTGATAACGATATTGTTGTTGCCGGTGGAATGGAAAATATGAGTTTGATCCCTCATTATGTTCACATGAGAAATGGGAAGAAATTTGGACCTGCTACTTTGGAAGACGGAATGCAAAAGGATGGTTTAGTAGACGCCTACGATCATAATGCAATGGGTGTTTGCGCCGACTTATGTGCTTCTGAACATAACTTTTCACGTGAGGNTCAGGATGATTTTGCTAGAAAATCNTACGAAAGATCTGCTCAGGCCTGGAAGGATGGGAAATTTGACAATGAAGTAGTTCCTGTAGAGGTTCCTCAAAGAAAAGGTGACCCTGTAATCGTAAATGAAGATGAAGAATTTAAGAATGTTCGAATGGACAAGATTTCTTCTTTAAGACCTGCTTTTTCTAAAGATGGAACAGTAACCGCTGCAAATGCATCTACCATCAACGATGGTGCTGGTGCTGTAGTTTTNATGAGCCGCGAAAAGGCTGACGAACTTGGACTAAANCCTTTAGCTACAATCAAAAGTTTTGCTGATGCTGCTACAGAACCAAAGTGGTTTACTACTGCTCCATCCAAAGCTTTACCTAAAGCTATCGANAAAGCTGGAATTAGCCTTGATGACGTTGATTTCTTTGAGTTTAATGAAGCCTTTGCCGTAGTTGGACTTGCGAACATGAAGATCTTAGGATTATCAGACAAGAATACAAACGTTAACGGTGGTGCAGTNTCGCTTGGNCATCCACTTGGATGTAGTGGAGTTCGTATTCTAATCACGCTACTAAACGTACTGGAACAAAATAATGGAAAAATTGGTGCCGCAGCGATTTGTAATGGTGGNGGTGGAGCATCAGCAATGGTTATAGAACGTCATTCATAAGTCAAGTTTTTGTAGATGCAATATGGAATTTGCCATTTAAGTATTGTTCCGCTTAGAAATTCATCATCTGCAGAAGGTGAAATGGTTTCTCAAATTTTGTATGGTGAACACTTCAAGATTCTTGAAAGAAGAGCACACTTCAGCAAGATTAGAAATTCTCATGACAGCTTCGAAGCCTGGATTGATAACAAGCAATATAGAATGATTGAANAATCTGACTATCAAAAATTAGATAATCAGACTCTTCAATTATCCTCAGACCTTATCGAATTTATTACNGATGAAAAAGGTTTGCTTATGCCCATAGTTTTGGGTAGTTCAGTTAGATTTTCANNGCAGCTGAATCACAAATTCGAAGGAGAATATGATAATGCTTCCGGACGCACAAAGTCAGACCTTATTATTACAGCCAGCNTATTTATTAATACTCCTCAAACTTCTGGTGGCAGAACTCCATTCGGAATAGATGCAGCTGGTTTTACTCAGGCTGTATATAGAATTAATGGATATAAACTGGACAGGGAAGCTGCTTCACAGGCTAAACAAGGAGAAGCTCTTAGTTTTATTGAAGAAAGTGAACCCGGAGATTTGGCATTTTTCGATGATCAGGATGGAGTTATTAACCATGTGGGAATGATGATGCAGGACAACTATATCATTCATGTAGATGGAAAAGTTCGAATTGACAGAATAGACCATTCAGGAATTTTTAGTACAGAACTTCAAAAGCATACTCACAAACTGCGTGTNATTAAAAAGATCATCTAGTTGCATTAACTNTCACTAAATAATGATATAAAAAAACCCGCTGAAATTTCAGCGGGTTTTTTGTGTGATTAGTTATATTGATTATAACCTATCCTTTAAAGCATCTGCTTTTTCTTGTTGATCAAGATTGGTATATAAATTCATCGCTGTCTTAACGATCTCCTTATTTTCTGGATCTACTTCCATAGCTTTTTCAAGGTATGGTAAAACCTTTTTGTAAAGGTCTTTTCTTTGAGCATCAAGTTCATCATAACGGGCATTATCCTTTTTGCTCATTCCAAGATTGTTCATCTCATCGATAAGTGCTCTCTCCTCACCTAACATTGCAGCAACCATGTTGATTCTTGCTTCATTGTATTCTGAATCGATCTCTAAAGCAGTTTTATAACTTTCTACAGCCTTTTCAGTATTATCAATTTCAGCATACATCAATCCAATGTTGTTGTATACACCAGGGTTGGATTTATCCATGTTTCCAGCTTCTTCCAGGATTGAGATAGCTTTTTCCTTCTCACCCATCTGGTAGTACATATTTGCTTCTGAAAGTAATAGNTCTACATCNTTCGGGTTTGCAGCTTTTGCAGCGTCAATAGATTCGATNGCCTTATCGTATTGCTCCTGGTTAATATAAATTCTGGCAACTAAGGAAGCGATCTCTCCTTTTTTAGAAGGAATTGGNTCNACTTTTGGATCNTTNTATTGTCCTGTCTTNACCATAAGATCCATTTGTTCTTTAGAACCCATGTTCTCTTTTTCCCCAGTTTCAATATTTACGGCAGTATAAGACTTACCTGAACCATCGTAACCAAGATCACTTAGTTCTTCAAGATATTCAACAGCCTTACCGTATTCCTGAGCATTCACTAAATTGTTAGCAGCATAATATAGATATACAGTATCCTGTTTGCTTATTTGGTAGCTTGTGTATAATTTATCTGCTGCCGACTTGTAATCTTCTTTCCCCTGGTCTTCAATTGCAGAGTTAATAAGATCATTCTTCATTTTAGTCAGTGCTGCGGAAGCATCCTCATTTCCAAGTTCTACTGCTTTAGCGTAAGCCATAGCCGCTGTTTGCACATCTTCATTCGTAGGATTTCCAGAAGAATAAGCTTTACCTTTATATAGGTAAAATCTCTCTTGCCATTTATCGTTTAATTCGGAAAGATTTGCTTCAGCAACTTTTAGCTGAGCCTTAGCTTCAGTAAAGTTNTTGTCNTCAATAGCGTCTTCCGCATTTTTAACCTGGTCCTTCTGTGCGAACGTCGTCATGGTTAGAAATGACACAGCCGCAGCCGTTAAGATATTCGTTTTCATTNTTGTTTTGGTTTTTTATTTTTATTCTTCACTATCATCTACAATAGTCGTGCCATCGGTCTGACTCTCCCCGCCTACAGGCTTTTCCGCATCTTCCATTAACTCAACATCATCTTCATCATGCAATACTTTTGCCACTGCAGCGATAGAATCATTACCCTTAAGGTTTATAAGTCTTACACCCTGTGTAGCACGGCCCATAACTCTTAGATTCTCAACAGCCATTCTAATAACGATCCCCGATTTATTAATGATCATTAGATCATCATCGTCTGATACGTTCTTAATAGCGACAAGTTGTCCTGTTTTCTCCGTAACTGAAATTGTTTTAACTCCTTTTCCACCTCTATTTGTGATTCGGTAATCTTCCAGGCTTGATCTTTTACCATAACCATTCTCAGAAACTACAAGAATATCTGAATCAAATTCGTTCACCGAAACCATTCCAACAACTTCATCGTTATCGTCGGCAAGCGTAATTCCGCGAACACCTGAGGCATTTCTACCCATAGGTCGGGTTTTGCTTTCCTCAAATCTAATTGCCTTACCACTTTTAAGCCCTAACATCACCTGGCTATTACCAGTAGTTAGTTTTGCTTCCAACAATTCATCACCGTCCTTAATAGTAATTGCATTGATACCATTTGTTCTTGGACGGCTATATTTCTCAAGGCTTGTTTTCTTGACCTGTCCTTTTTTGGTAGCCATGATCACAAAATGATTATTTACATAATCCTCATCCTTAAGGTCCTGAGTACANATAAAGGCATTCACCTTATCTTCAGGTTCAATGTTAATAAGGTTCTGAATTGCTCTTCCTTTGGAAGCTTTACTTCCTTCCGGAATTTCATAAACTCTCATCCAGTAACATTTACCGTTTTGAGTAAAGAATAACATATACTGGTGATTGGTACCTACAAAAAGGTATTCAAGGAAATCTTCATTTCTGGTGTTAGATCCTTTTTGACCAACTCCTCCTCTATTCTGAGTCTTATATTCGTTTAGTGAAGTACGTTTGATATAACCAGCATGAGAAATAGTGATTACTACCTTCTCATCCGGGATCATATCTTCGATACTAAGATCACCACCGGCATATTCAATTTGAGATCTTCTTTCATCCCCGTACTTTTCCTGTACTTCCAGAAGTTCCTCCTTGATCACTTCCATTCTACGCTCTTTTCGAGCCAGAATATCTTCNAGATCTTCGATTGTTTTAATGATGTCATCATATTCAGCTCTCAGCTTATCCTGTTCAAGACCGGTAAGTTGTCTCAATCGCATTTCTACGATCGCTTTAGCCTGAATTTCTGAAAGTTCAAAACGATCAATTAATTTATTACGNGCTTCTTCAGCATTAGAAGAAGAGCGTATCAATGCGATCACTTCGTCTATATTATCAGAAGCAATGATCAATCCTTCCAGGATGTGGGCACGCTCCTTTGCCTTCCGCAGTTCAAATTCAGTCCTTCTTACAACCACATCATGTCTGTGTTCTACGAAGTGATAAATAAGATCCTTTAAATTCAACATTTGCGGTCTTCCATTCACTAGGGCAATATTATTTACACTAAAAGAAGACTGTAAGGCTGTGTGTTTAAATAATGTATTAAGAACGATGTTAGGAATAGCATCTCTTTTCAATTGGTATACGATACGCATACCATTTCTATCAGACTCATCTCTAATGAGACTGATCCCTTCGATCTTCTTGTCATTTACAAGGTCTGCTGTTTTTTTGATCATATCAGCTTTGTTCACCTGATATGGAATTTCTGTAACAACCAGATATTCACGACCCGCAATCTCTTCCATGTGCGATTTAGCACGCATNACAACTCTACCTCTTCCAGTTTTGAAAGCTTCCTTTACACCATCATAACCATAAATGATTCCTCCTGTTGGAAAATCTGGTGCCTTTATATATTGCATAAGTTCATCGATCTCGATATCGTGATTTTCGATATAAGCGATGGTACCATCTATAACTTCATTTAGATTATGAGGAGGCATATTAGTCGCCATACCTACGGCAATACCACTAGCTCCGTTCACCAATAAGTTTGGTACTCGCGTAGGCATTACTACAGGCTCACTTAACGAGTCATCAAAATTCAGCTGGGTATCTACCGTTTCCTTGTCAATATC
>FUFK010038013.1_pt1 | contig 12542 bp, 14 predicted proteins | sample 1021851 | NCBI WGS metagenome assembly FUFK01 (sample SAMEA51879418, study PRJEB19060) | metagenome
CTATTGATTAGGGTAATAAAATAGGTATATGGACGATAATAGACATATTCGACCAATAAAGCTCTATCAAACTAATAGAAGACATTTATGGATTAGAAAGAGCTCTACAAATCTAATTAAGTACTATTATTAGAAGCAGAGCTTTTCTGTCTCTTATCTATCTTTTCGTAAACAAAGGACAACAATGAGAACACTTATGAAAACCCAAGTTCCACCTCAGCCAAACCACGATTACCGTAATACCGTGGTAGGCTTTAGGGTAACCCAAGATGAACAAACGAAACTCAAGTCCATCCAAAGGACCATGAAGACCAAAGGNATCAGAGGAACTACTTCAGATGCCTTGAGGATGATCCTGCATACCTTTGATCTNCAGAGTTGGTCCAAAGCCTAGNNCTGAGTCACCAAAGTCAAAGCTAAGATTCACTTCTTCCACCCTTACCTATGGAAAAGGTGAATGTTAGAACACCATACCTATAGCTGTCTTTAGTCAACCAAAGGCAGACCTAAGTCAAATCCAACAAAACTTTTCATAGTACTCTATGCGCTGGGTTTAAATACCAAAGCATGNAAATTCCATCAAATTGTAGATCTTTAGAGATTCACTTTTCAGTCAAGTGAATGTAATATGTTCTTATGTAAATAGAATATGATTTAACCAATACGAATAAATACTTATTACTGACAATTGATAGATGGAGCACATAACTTCTCGTGGTTCAGAACTAAAGAAATTTGCCTCCAATTCAGTTTAAATCGAGACCAAATATTATTAAGCCACTTATGAAAAGTTTTACAAGCCGCCTTTGGAAAACGAGTATCATCCTGACGGCTTTTATTTTTAGTTTACCTATCCTGACAATTTTATCTTCATTTATTGAACCTTCAGGTGAGAACTGGGAGCACCTAAAGGATTCAGTGTTATCAGAGTACATATATAACTCTTTGCTATTAACTTCTGGAGTAGGTGTCGGTGCGTTAGTTCTCGGTGTATCAACAGCTTGGCTAACTACAATGTGCAAATTTCCAGGGAAAAAATTATTTGTTTGGCTCCTACTTCTTCCCATGGCTATGCCAGCATATATTGTCGCCTATACTTACACTGGCATGTTTGATTATGCCGGACCTGTTCAAACAGCAATTCGGAGTTGGACAGGTTGGGGCTTACGTGATTATTATTTTCCACAAATACGTTCTTTAGGCGGAGCAATCGCAATGCTGTCTTTGGTACTTTATCCTTACGTTTATCTATTGGCTCGAACAGCTTTCCTTCAACAGTCTGTTGGAGTTATTGAGGTTTCTCGCTCTTTAAATTGTAGCCCATGGCAAAGTTTTTATTGGGTAGGACTTCCTCTAGCAAGGCCCGCAGTAGCAGCAGGGCTTTCTCTAGCACTAATGGAAACATTGGCGGATTATGGGACGGTCGCCTATTTCGGGCTAAAAGTATTTACTACTGGAATTTTTCGCACATGGTTCGGACTGGGTGATTACTCTGCAGCTTCTAGGATGGCAGCTATGCTTTTGTTATTCGTTTTCATATTAATCATTATTGAAAGAGTGTCCCGTAATAAAGCTAAATTTCACAACACCTCAGGAAATCTAGCTCATTATTCGGAATATTCTCTTAAGGGTTTAAAAGCTTATGGTGCATTTTCAGTGTGCGCCATCCCATTATTCCTAGGATTTTTATTACCTGCGACTCAACTCCTAGTTTGGGCATTAGAAACGTGGAGAGAAATGATGGATGACAGATTTTTTGAGATAGCTCGTAATAGTATCGTTTTGGGATTTAGTGCGGCGTTGGTCTCAGTGATTGTCGCGCTTTTTTTAGGTTATGGGAAAAGAATTTTACCAGAAAAAATGATGATCATTTCAGTTCGTACTGCATCAATAGGCTATGCTCTTCCTGGAACCGTTATAGCTGTTGGAGTGATAATCCCATTTGCTTGGTTTGATAGAAAAATAGACTCATTAATGAGTTCTTATTTTGGTATCTCAAGTGGTTTAATTTTAAGTGGAACTATTTTTGCGATAATGTTCGCCTATGTAGTCCGTTTTTTAGCAGTCAGTCTACAGACCGTTGAATCTGGACTAGAAAAGATCAAGCCATCAATGGATGATGCAGCTCGTTCATTAGGATATCGACCTCGTGAAGCTTTGATGAAAGTTCACATACCTCTCTTAAAAAGTTCTTCATTAACCGCATTGATGATCGTATTCGTTGATGTCATGAAAGAATTACCTGCTACTTTGATTTTAAGACCTTTTGATTTCAATACTCTTGCAGTGAGAACCTTCGAATTGGCCTCAGATGAGAGGCTTGCTGATTCCTCGACTTCCGCTTTAGCTATTGTCTTAGCAGGACTATTACCAGTGATTTATTTGAGTCAAACAATTTCAAAGACGCGATTAAAATAATTAAAAATAAAAAATGAAATGTCTTGAAATAAAAAATTTAGACATCGCTTATGGAAAAAAACAGATAATTTTTGGTTTTGATTTTGAACTAGATGAATGTCAAATCGGTTGTTTACTGGGACCAAGTGGTTGTGGAAAGACTACAGTGCTGCGTAGCATTGCTGGTTTTGAACAGCCTTCCAGGGGTGAAATTAGCCTGAACGGAAAAAAATTAAGTGGATTTAAAACACATGTCGACCCTGAGAAAAGGCATATTGGAATGGTATTCCAGGACATAGCATTATTTCCTCACCTTTCAGTTGAAGAAAATATCCAATTCGGTATGCGTTCTTGGTCCCATGAAAAAAGAAAAAAACGAAGTCAGGAACTATTGGATTTGATTGGAATGTCGCAATTTATGAAAAAATATCCTCATCAGCTGTCTGGGGGTCAGCAACAAAGGATTGCATTGGCTCGTGCAATGGCTCCAAAGCCTTCATTGCTTCTCATGGATGAACCTTTCTCGAGTCTTGATATAGAATTAAGAGAGCAGCTTGCTAGAGAAGTAAGATTGATTTTGAAGCACGAAAATATATCCGCTCTTTTGGTAACGCATGATCAAAACGAAGCATTTGCCATGGGAGATAACATCTGTGTCCTAAACCAAGGCAGAGTTCAGCAAACCGATTCTGCATATAATCTTTATCACAATCCGAGAAATCGTTTTGTAGCAGAATTTATTGGAGAAGGATCAATATTTTCTGGGGTTGTTGTCTCTAAAGATACGATCGAAACGGATTTAGGTAAAATCAAAGGTGTTTTACCTGAATCTCTAACAAAGATGGCGAATGTGGAAGTTTTGATTCGTCCAGAAAATGTTGTTTTATCTGATATGAATGAAATTCAAGCTGTAGTTAAAGCTCGTTATTTTCGTGGATCGGGGTTTTTGTACAATTTAAAAACCATCAAAGGACACGAATTATTTTCTTTAATTCCTGGCAAAGATAAACTTTCATTAGATCAAGTAGTTGGTTTACGACTGAAGATTGAAAAACTAACTCTTTTCAACCCATCTTAGAGGGCTTTTAATTAACGCCAGCCTGCACGATCCATTAATTTTACTGCTGCAGAATTATTTACTCCAAGAATAGTCAGGTTAATGCTATCGGCTTTGAAATTACCAAAGCTTTTCAGTGTATTTGAAATGACAGCACCTTCAACGACTGGATATTCATTGTTAACTTCTGCATACCACTTCTGGGATTCATCTTTCACAAGAAACTCCAGAAGTACTTGGGCTTCTTTTTGATTACGTGCATATTTTGTCATCCCCGCGCCGCTTACATTGACATGCACTCCACGGTCTCCATCTCCTTGATTTGGCCAGAATACAGCAAGGTTTTGAGCGACTATTTTTTCTTCATTATTCTTACTATTAATTAATCGACCTAAGTAATAGGTATTAGCCAATGCAATACTACATTGCCCCGCAGAGGTAGCTTTAAGAAGATCTGTATCTCCACCAGTGGGTGGGCGTGCGAAGTTACTTACTAAATTTCGTGCCCATGATTCAGTTTTTTTAACACCGTTTACCTCAATCATAGAAGCTACTAGGGACTGATTATATATACTGTCTGAAGATCTAATACACAATTGACCTTTCCAAACTGAGCTGGCCAGATTTTCATAGGTCGAAAGATCTTCTGCATTAACTAGATTTTTATTATAAATGATCGTCCGTGCACGTTGTGACAGACCGAACCAGTAATTGTCTCTATCTCGAAGACTTTTGGGGATACGTCTTTTTAGCGTGGGATTATCTATTGCTTGCAGAACTCCAGCCTTCTTGGCTCTTTGAAGCCTACCCGCATCTACTGTAATAAACAGGTCTGCTGGACTCAAATTGCCCTCGATCTCTAAGCGTTTCAAAAGACCATCTGCCTTACCTGTCACCAACCTAAATTTTATACCGGTTTCCTTTTTAAATCTTTCGAGTAAAGGAAGGATCAAGGCCTCTTTTCGTGCAGAATATATATTCACAACCGAGTTAGATGCATATACTGAAAAAAGACTATTAACGAAACCTATCAAAATTATCAAAAGAGGAATCTTTCTCATGTGTAATCTCTAAAAATTGAGCTAAGTTGAATTTAAGCTGAATTTTCCCGCTGGAAAGGTAAACTCAGTTGGTGGGCAAAGTTTAATAATAAGTTCCCTGCTTCCTGAATTGGATCAAGATAGAGACTTTTTAAGGTATTTGGATTAATCAATTTTGTGCCGCTTAATCCAAAATTAAGTTGTTCTCCTACTTTTGAATGACACAAGGTTCCAAAAATCCAGTCCCAGACAGATAGTGCAACACCAAAATTTTTGTCAATATGCTTTTCAGCAGTGGAGTGATGTATATGATGTTGAGCAGGGGACATCAAGATGAGTTCAATGGGGTGCCAATAACAGATAGAAACAGGACTGTGACGAAGATTTGAACCCAGAAGATTAAATGCGAAGGTAAATATTGATGCACCTAGGACCATCATCAGGGTTACTTGATTCCCAAAGAAAAAAAAGAATACCGCAGTTGAAATGCCTTGAACTAATGCACTTCGGACGGAAAACAGTATTGCTTCAGCAGGATGCGTTCTGAATACAGTGAAGGGGTTAAGTGTTGAAGCACTGTGGTGAACTTTATGAAACGACCATAACAATGGAATAGCATGAAGCCATCGGTGCAGCCAGTAACGAGCGAAATCATCCAATATAAAAAGAAAAAGGGTAAAACTTANTGCAATTGTCCATTGNGGNATNCCTNTCAAAANTGAAGGTCTGCCTTCAAAAAGTAGGTGCAAACTATCAAAAANAANGTAAGCAACGGTTGCTTTTGCCAATATACGCGGTGATAAAATTGTCATCAAAAATGCATTGATGAACATTACTTTGTAATCAGCAAAAGCAGAAGCTGACCCCCAAACATTCCGATTAAATATCTGAATAAAGCTTGATTGAAAATTGATTTTATTAATCAATCTCAACCATAAAATTGCTATAAAAAGCGAAGACAGAAGATAACCCCAGAAGATCCTTTTCTGGGGGTTAAAAACAGCGAGCAGCCATTCATTTAATAGTAACTGGATCGCATTATCAGGCATTGAAGTAGCTTTTTATTTAGTCGTTTTCAGCTGCACGGCTTGAACCCAAGGACTTCAAGAGATCATCCATCTCGCCAGTTACATCATTCTTACGAGCCTTTAATTTAAAGGTATCACCAAGAAGTTTCTGAAGTTTGACCATATGGACCTGATATTCACCCATTGATCGATTTCCTCCAATTAAGAAATTACCATCTGAATCAATACCAGTTACTTGACCACCTCCTAATAAGACAGGCCCATAACCAACTAAACGATTCATGCGAACTCCTGCTTCGCCTAAACTTCGGCCGCTTGTTTCTAAAGCCATTAAAAATCCTTTCAATTCACCCCAGTGCTTGCCGTAAGCAGCAAATGCTTTGGACGCGTTACCATTGCTCTCTACGATGGTTCTGAGTTTTTCAAGGTCTTTATAGCAAGATCCAGCATATTTAAATGCTGCTTCTGCTATCACTNTTTCCCAGTTNGTTTTAATTACCTTAACATAACTCATCAATTNAGCCCTTTGTTNATCAGTCAATGCNGCTCCATCGGCNTCGCGGATTAGTTGACGACCTTTTATAAANGCATCAACAATCGTGTGCATATATTTGGTGCCAGCTTTATCTGAATCNGCTGCATAATAGGCATGAGCAAAGGTCATTTCTGTTTTTAAGTCAACCACTCCATCGCCATTGGCATCTGCAACTTTGATATCTTTCCTNTTTGCAATGCCATATGCTTGTTTTGCATTTANAGCCATTGCATGTGCNGGTGCNCCAAAGTAACCAAANGCTTCATCCCAGGAATGTTCCTTACCTGTGTAATGGGCCCCTTTTTTATAAGGTTTATTATTTGGTTTATTATCCGCCCCCATTTTTTCGTCAAGATAGTTATCAACAGCTTGACTGTAGAAAACCGCTCCCATCATAAATTTNGATATNAGCTGCGGATAATTATAGCCTGTTACAGGATCAAAACCNTTATTAGAAGATGAGGCTTTATCAATTAAAAATTCAAAAACNTCTGGTCCACTCATTTGCCCTGGGAAACCATTGACCAAACCTTTATAGGTCTTTCCCTTCANATTTTTCCCTTTTGAGATTTCATCGACCATAGTTTGTTTAACCTTGAATTCACCTTTCGAGGTTGGATCAATAATTTTTCGCCCAGCATCTTTTGATGAGTAATATGACATCATTGTTGCCTTCAACTCAGGGTTAGGATTTCCGTTCCCTTTGCCTGCAAGTTTTTTTAAAGAATTGTGCAACACATGTCTTGCTACCTGACCAGTATAGGAAGTTGAATCCTTTTTTTTGCCACTGTAACTTTTTTCAGTTACTGGAAAATTTCCATACATATCCGGCTTTGCAAACACGCATCCGAAAACAAGGCTACTTGCAATTAATGCTGCAAGTGTAGTTTTTGGTCTCTTAATAACAATATCCATATGACTCTCTTTATTAATTGACTGTGCTAACAGTCATTGATTAAAAAAATGCTAAGGACCGACAATGATATTTAGGGCAAAATATAAAGCCCTTAGAACAGATAGATCACATCTAACTTTCCCAACCTCATTGAGGGTTCAAGCTTGGCTTATGATATTTATTATTACATGCTAATTTTATTTGTCAANNNNCAATAATTATTTTTTTTATTCTCTAATTATTAAATCTTGATGGGGACACGTATTAATGAAGATAGTATAAATCCTCAGCAGGTAAGGTCTTTATGAAACTATAGCGCTGGTCAAGAAGATAATTTGTATCAAAAGATCTAAAATTTTGAAAACAAACCTTTTTGGGAATAAGTGGTAAAGAGCTAATATCCCTTTTCAGAATTGAAGAATTATTAAAGAATTTGAATCGTCTAAAACTTCGGGGCTGAAGATTAGATAGACGTATCGTGGGATTAATTAGGCGGGGTCAGTAATAATATTTATAAAATCAAAATTGCGAAATGCACTTTATTAGATTTCTATTAATAAATTCAGACATTTAAGTTATTTCTTCTACATTTATCGCATAAATTTTCTTTGCTACATGCATTGGTAGCACGGTTTCCATGTTATTTTGTTTCAACGATATAGACTGAAGGGCAGTTGAAATGTTAGCGACAAGATGTTTGTAGCCAGGCATGATCAGTTTCTCTTGTAAAATCTGCATAATTTCAAGGGAATCTTCCAAATCTTCTGAAATCATTACTATTTCAACATATGTATCAACAGTTGCATGATCCAATGTCAGAGTGTTATCTGGCAGGGATTGTCCCGGCATAGGCGTCCCATGGGGACAAAATTGTGGCTGTCCCAAAAATTCTGCAAGTTTCTCTACAACCAATGGAGTCATAGCATGTTCAAGCTTATGAGCATGCATATGAACTTCAAACCATGGAATCTTTAAACTGTTGCAAAGAAAATATTCAGCGAGGTTGTGTCGGTAAGCAATATTATCAGCCAAACCTGATCCTTTGGTAGTTAAGGTAATTTCTTTGGATCTATTTATTTTTACCAGATCATCTCTTTTCATCCTTTGAAGTGTCGCAAAAACCGTTGAAGGCTTTGAATTTAATGCTGCTGCAAGCTTATTGGCCTTAACCTTCTCCCCTGCCTGATTCAAAATATATATTTCTAATAAATATTCCTCTACAACTTCTGATGTTGTCTCTTCCATAAGCGCTAGATAACAAGTTTGTTCGTTGAAGATTCAAATCTATTCAACCTACCATCTACAGTAAATCGTAAAATTGCAATTCAGTTCTGAAGAGAAAGTCATATAAGGCTCATTTATCATCGATTTGAGTATATATGAAAATTTATAATTGTGTAATATCAATAACTTAGGTTTTTTTATANATTTATTATTGACATATCAATTTTATTAGCAGATACTAACTTTTAATCTTACATCAATGATATTACAGATTGTTCAACGCTTCTTCAGAAATCTTATAGATTCGTTGATGACATGATAAAGAATCAGATTGTGGTAAAAAATTAATGCTAGCCAGAAATTAACAAAATACCTGAATGAAAAGTAACAATGTTATATTTCTATAGATTTTTAAGTTTAATGTTATTTATTCCAGTAATGATCTTAATAATATTAACTATTATATTAAAATGAATTGGAAGTCACTTTTTAGGAATTTAGGATTGTATCCAATTTTTCTTATCATTTTAATAATCTTATATCTCAGTTTAAAATAATGTTGAATCAAAATATAAAATCAAACAATTTAAGTGATTTTCAATCAACAATTAATGTAATTCAATTTGAGTATCAACATTATTTTGACACAATGATTGAACATTTTATCAATTCATCTGATGCATCTCGTGTATTTTCAGACTTTTTTGAAAAAGCACATAGAAGAATGCATGAAATTTTAGATTATAATTATTCATGTGCAAAAATTAATCAGTTTTTACATGATATTTTTCTTATTTCTCTTAAATACAATTACCAATATTGTGATGTAGAAATTCCTGAGTTCTTTTACAATTTCAATGCAGTTTTGTATTACGATAATATAAAGCCTAAAATCGTTGATTTAATAGAATGTAGATATTCAGATCAGCTAATTATAGAAAATCTATTGGAATTTGAAAAAGAAAGACACANAAATAATGAATGCCAATGTGGAAAAAATCATAAGTGTATTAATGATGATGATTTAAAATCCCTTTTTAAAATGATTTTAAAATATTTTCATCAAACTAATAATTATTCAATAACTTTAAATATTAAATATTACAATTAAAAAATATTATGTATGACAGGAAAATAAAAAATTATAGTAATTTTTTTAAAGTTTTATCAAATGATGTGAGAATTAAAATTCTCTTTGAATTAGCATTTTCAAATAAAAATTATACATATTTAATGGAAAAACTAGACTTAAAGCAGTCTACTCTTTCTAATCATATTTCAAAACTAAGAGAATATGGGATTATTTATACACTAAAAAAGAATGGAATATTAGAGGCAAGATTAAACAGAAAGGTCTTGAGCGAATATTTATGTGAGGAAATATTTAATCCACACAAACTAAGTGTTGAAAATTATGAATTAGATAAAGTATAGGAGTTTTATATTTTATTTTGAACTAGAAATTCTAAAAATTTCTCATTATTTGTCTAGAATGGAACGAGAATTTGACAAAAATCAGGTTTTAAATATTTTAAAAAATATATTTGAATTAGAAATGTCAGGTGTCGTCAGATATACCCATTATTCATTAATGATCTTTGGCTCAAATCGTCTACCATTAGTGGACTTTTTTAGAAGTCAGGCAAAAGAGTCTCTATCTCATGCTGATTTGGTTGGTGAACATATTACTGGTTTAGGTGGTCATCCTCCNATAAATGCTATTTCTATAAAGGAATCAAATAAACATGATATTTATGAGATTTTAAAAGAAACTTTAGATCATGAAAAAAAAGCAATTCTTACATATTATAAATTATTAGATGTTGTTTCAAATAAAAGTGTTTATTTAGAAGAATATGCTAGATCAATGATCCAACAAGAGGAATTACATTCGCAAGAAGTTGAAAAAATGATAAAAACAAATTAGTCAAAAATGAAAATTGATTTACAAGGGAATGTTTTAATAAGGCATCAATCAATTCCTGATTGTCAAAAATGTGAAGAATCAAAAAAGATTCTTGATCAAAATAAAATTAAATATACAATAATCAATGCAGATAAAAAGTTTTTTGGTAGTTTAATGAAAATTACGAAATCGACTCAGGTTCCTCAAATTATAATTAACGGAGAATTCATTGGTGATTATGATCAATTAGTTAAATATTTAAATAAGGAGAATGATGAAAATTCCTAATACTACATGGAAAATTAGAAAGGGCAAAGATTGGTTTGAAGAATCTGCATCAGACTATTTTTCTGGTAAAAGATCTTTAGTTGTATCATTACCTGGTGCATTTACACCAATATGAAGCGAGATGCAACTTCCAGGTCTGGAAGCCTTATATGATGATTACAAAGAAAAAGGGATTGATGAGGTTTATTGTCTCTCTGTGAATGATTCATTTGTTATGAATGCATGGGCAAAAGAACATGAAATAGAAAAAGTTAAAATGATTCCGGATGGTAGTGGTGAATTCACGAGAGATATGGATATGATAGTGTTTAAGCCTGCCCAAAATTTTGGTTTAAGAAGTTGGAGGTATGCAATGATTGTCAATGATATGGAAATAGAGCAGATGATAGTTGAGCCAGGAAAAAATCAGCAGGGTTTAGATGATGATCCTTATGAAGAAACAAAACCTGAAAACATTCTTTCAAAGTTATGAATTCAATTCTAGAGAGTCAAGAATCACTTTCTGACTTTAAAAAATCAATAAATCTCGTTTCTAATAATATTGAAGAAGTATGTTCAAGTAAAGTGTATTTATCACATAAGCTTAAAATCAATGTAGATGAAGATTATGAAGTAATATTGACTCACTATCCTTTGTGGAATAATGAGCCATTTTTGTATATGATCTGTGATAAGCATAGTAAAAATATTATAGAAAAAGATATNCCGGAAAGTCTTGTTGCTAATAAATTAGAATCTTTCACATATGGGAAAAAAATAATTAATTGAATTTTAATTATTCTCATTCTTTAGTTTTTTTTGAGCCCAGTGAGCGGTGGCTTTGCTTTAGGATACTTTGCATGAAAACACTCACATATGATGAAATGCTCGGGATTTCGCACGATTCCCGCTCCTAAAACTGCAATTTCATCAATCTTCTCATGAAACAGGGACTTCTAGCCAATTGGTCCCTGTTCATGATGATCTTTTATATTGTCTAATAGACGTTAGTGTAAGTGACTTGATTTCTATTACTTACATAAATATGCGGGAGCAAAACAAAGGACCCCAAACAGCTTTGTTTTTAACTTTTCACTTCTCAGAGATAAATAGTACAGTCTTTTTTTATTTAAGCCTGTTAGATCAATAATAAATAAATGAAACATAAAAATCTCATCTTTACATCAATTTGTTTGATCATTTTTTTTGTATTTTTAAATACAACTGTTTTTTCAGAGGGTGATGATTATGATTCTGAAGATGGAAATGAAGATTACAGAACTGGAAAGGAATTAGCTTATGATGGAAATTACAAAGCAGCAATAGTTTATCTAAAAAAATCAATTCGAGATGATCCAAATAACCCTGATGCATTTAATATGTTAGGTTTTAGCAACCGAAAATTGGGCAATAATGATGAGGCATTTTCTTATTATAATAAAGCCTTAGATCTAAATCCTGAGCATTTAGGTACTCATGAATATATTGGTAGACTTTATTTGAATCTTGATCAACCAGAAGAATCAAAGAAGCATTTTAGAATACTTAAAGCATTATGTTATTTTGATTGCGAAGAACTGAAATCTCTTGAAGTAGCGATAAAAGAGTATGAAATGGGAAGGGTTCCAAAAAAATATTAAGAAAATACTTAATTTGACTTCTTCGTATACCTAGGATGACAAAAAATTTCAATTAAACAGAATCATTAAGTAAAAATCTAAAAGAATCGTCTAGTGTTATTATGTTCCACTGATACATAAACCTTATTGGATAAATGGGNTTATTAATCAATCCCTTTACAGAATAGATAGTCTGGACGCTCTAGCTAATCTCAAGGGTCTGTATTCAGAAATATTGGAAGCGCAGATGATTCCTATTCTCTAGCTCTGAATTCAAATTCTGAATAAATAGACTTTTTTCCCCAATCTTAATTTAAATACCCCCGAATAGAGGGACGGGATGTACTATCTGGTCTCAAGTGCCAGTTTTGTTACTCACTCCCTTGACCTATAGTTTCTCAACTAGGGATAGTATTATTTCTATTTAATACTTTTTCGCTGCTCTGCGATTCTAAGTAAATTCGGCAAACAAATAGAATTTTGGAAGGATATTTGTGAATTGCTAGATAAAGCAATTAATCCGAACACACCTTTATGCAGATTATGTCTGTACTTCTGGTGTTTTTGTTTAAGG
>FUFK010052842.1_pt1 | contig 12541 bp, 13 predicted proteins | sample 1021851 | NCBI WGS metagenome assembly FUFK01 (sample SAMEA51879418, study PRJEB19060) | metagenome
GTTCTAAATTAGAAATAAGTAAAAATTTTGTCAATCAGATTGAAATTCTACATTATGATATTTTTATTGCGATAGTTTGGATTGTAAATTATTAATTTTTAGGAAATCATGATAGAAATCAAGATCAACCTAGATAAGTCTTTATTAATAAGCGTTTTCAGGTATTAAAAATTCTAATTAATTTTATTTATATTTCGAAAAAATTTTCCTCATCTTCAAAAATATCTAAATTTGTGTCGTTCAAGTTAAGATCAATCATTACGGGGGCATGATCACTTGGACGTAAATTTCCTCTTGGTAAGCTGTCTATGACACAACTTTTAAGTTTTGATGATAATTCTTTGCTTATGTAGATATGGTCTATTCTCCAACCTTTGTTTAATTCATATGCGTTATTACGGTAATCCCACCAACTCCAATGACCAGTATTTTTTTCAAAAATCCTGAAAGCATCTATTAATCTCTCTTTCAGAACATTATTAAGTGCATTTCTCTCTACTTCAGATGCCATTATTCCGCCTTCATATTTCTTGGGATCATGAATATCTAAGTTTGATGGGGCGACATTAAAATCACCCATAAGACAAATTAGTTCGCCTTTTTTTTCTTGCTGATCCAAAAATGAAGCTAAACAATTTAACCAATCAATTTTGTATCCGAACTTATCAGACTCTAAAGAAGATCCATTTGGAACATAGACATTTATGATCTTAATACCATTTATTTCAGCGGAAATTAATCTTTTTTGATCTAGAAAAATTTCGATATTTTGATCAGAGTCGGTAAAACCGTAGAATCCTTTTTTAACATTTTTTGCTTTTATTTTAGAAATAATAGCAACACCATTATATGATTTTTGTCCGTAGACCTCCACTGAGTATCCTAATTTTTCAAAAGGTTCAACTGGGAAACTATCATCCATCACTTTTGTTTCCTGCAAACATAAAATATCTGGATTGACTCGATTTATCCAATCCATTATTTGTGAAAGTCTGGTTCTTATAGAGTTAACATTCCAAGTTGCTATTAACAAATTTCTACCAAATTATGTAAAATTAAGGTAGCAAAAATTTTTGTCGTTAAGGAATTTTGAAATTAAATAAAATGAAAAATTATTTTTGCAAAATAGCTTCAAAATCAATTCCATTGATAGTTTTTTTTATTCCTTTAGTTTTCTTAAAAGGTGATTTCCTTAATGCTGAATATTTATTTGATGAATTAGAAATCGATACATCAACTAAAAGAGATGAGAATAGTTCAGTCATTCCATCCAATCCATTTGAACTTGTAGAAATGATTAGGAGACAAAATAGTATGAATGATGCTACCAATCCTTCTGATGCTATTGATGATGCGTTAAAGTCATTTAATGGTTTGGAGGAAAAAAAAGAAATTTAAAACTATAAATTTTAATTTCAAATTTTTAATATGTTAAAAAATCCTATCCCACAAGTTACTAATCAATTGCAATACAGAGCAATAGGTATTATTAATGGTAAATATACTCCACATGATATAGAGCAGTTAAATAGAGGCTTTTTAATTGATGATAAAGGCGAAAAAATTGAAACAGTAGTACTAGGTAAAGCATTATCAATTCTAAAAAAACATATTGATTTGAAGAAAAGTTATTATTGGGTTGTCTATCCAAAGAATAAAAATACTCAAAACTTGCATTTGCAGGTTGCGGGTATCTGGGATCCTTATCAATTGAATGATTTCCCAAACAATTCTTCCAAAACTAACTTTTCCAAATTACTAAAAGAATTAGATTTAAAAGATAATTATTTTTCTGTAAGGGGAGAACTAGTTTTTGTTAACACTCAAAAGAAAGAAATTGTTATTAAAATAAATTCCGTTTCAAAGTTAAAGAATTTAAAAAATAAAAATTTTAAATTAGTTATAAAAGGGGAGCTATCTCTTGAACTTCTCAATAGTTTTGTAAGTTTAGATATTAACAGAGATGGAAATGCTTTGAATTTAATCAAGTACGAAGTTATTGAAAAAAATCTTTCTGAAAATAAATAAAATAAAATGTTGATTTTCATGGCAGTTTACAAGTCAATAAATATTTGATTTATGGAAGATGTTCTAATTGAATGTTCTCCGGGGATCTCTGGAGATATGTTGTTAGGAGCTTTTTATGATTTAGGAGTGCCTAAAAAAGTCATTGAACAGCCACTTTTTGATATTGGATTAAAGGATCTTTATCATCTAGAGTTTAAAGAATCAAAAAGTTGTTCAATAAGAGGGATAAAGACAAAAGTTGAGAATATTGATTGCAGTCCTACTAAAAGAACTTGGAAAAGTATTAAAGAACTTATCTCAAATGGGAAATTAGAAGATAAATTAAAACAAATAATTTTTAAAGTATTTGAATCCCTAGCAAATGCAGAAGGGAAAGTACATGGCATCAAATCTGAGGATGTTCATTTTCATGAAGTTGGTTCTATAGATTCATTAGTGGATATCATAGGGGTATGTGCTGCATTAAATTACTTAAATCCAAAGAAGGTTTATTGTAATGAACCAATGTTGGGGAAAGGTTTTGTTCAAACTGAGCATGGAAAATTATCTGTACCATCTCCTGCTGTAATAGAGCTAATAACACAAAAAAAAATTAAGGTTTTATCAAGTTTTGATTCAATAGAGGGTGAACTATCTACACCAACTGGGATTGCTTTACTTTCTAATTTAGTCGACTATGTGCAACCTCCTTCAAAATATTCTGTAAACTCTTATGGAGTAGGCATTGGTAACCTAAGATTCCCATTTCCCAATTTGGTTAGAGTTTATAAAATTTCTTCATCCAAGGATTCTTCTTCTAATCAACAAATTAATCCGAAGTGTGAAGAGATATCTGTTCAAGAAGCATGGATTGATGACCAAACACCTGAAGATATATCCAATTTTGTAGAGAAACTTAGAATTGAGGGAGCTTATGACGTCTCTTATCAATCTATAAATATGAAAAAAAATAGAATTGGATTTTCTATTCAAGCAATCTTGCCAATAGAAAAAAAAGAATGTTTTAGGAGATTATGGTTTAATTATTCCAATACTATTGGAGTTCGTGAAAGGANNCAATCTAGNTGGATATTACTTAGNAGGAGAGGAGAATGTTCAACTNATTTTGGAAATATAAAAGTTAAACAGACTTTGANACCAGATGGATCAGTAACNATGAAACCNGAAAATGACGAAGTTTTGAGATTANAACNAGANCATAAAATATCCACTGACGAAATAAGAANAATAATAAAAGAGTCAANTAAAAATTTCACAGCATTTGAACACTGGAAATGAGATTCTATATAAGTTATCTATCAAATTGGAAATTTCTTAAAAAAATTAATTTTGGTGGTTTAAAGAGCATTTTCTTTCTTTCTAGCTTGTTATATTTTTGCATTTATTTTTTTTATAATATTGATCAAATTTCTTTTGATATAAATTTAGAAAAAAATGGAATTGATCTACTTATATCATTTATATTTTGTGTTTTAAGTATTTACCTTAACGCTTATGCATGGAAATATATAGTTAAGTGGTTCGGAGAAGAATTTAACAATAATAATCTAGTTTCTTTTTATGTTTTAACTAATGTTCTTAAATATGTCCCAGGAGGGATTTGGCATTTTGTTGAAAGATTTAATTTTATAAAAAGAATAAGTAATCCTCAGATTGCACTATATTCGACACTTATAGAACCTTACTTTATGTTGAGTGGATCTTTCCTCTTGGCATCATTGGGAGTAATTTTTTCACCACTTTACTTTTTTTTAATTTTACCTTTATTATTTTTAAATAGGAAATTAATTTATCTTGTATTAAAAAAACTAGGATCTCTAAAGGGGAAAGTATTTGAGGTTTTGAGACTTGCAAATTCAAAAGACCAATTTGGGAGAATAAATATAATTTCTTTTTTCCCTCTCAGAGCATTATTTCTTGAAATTGGTTTTGTTTTATCTAAATTTATTGGGTTTTATATTTGTTTAAATACTTTTTACACAAATAATAACCTCAACATCATATATCTATTAGCAGTTTTTTCTTTATCATGGTCTATAGGCTTGGTAGTGCCGACAGCTCCAGGTGGAGTTGGAGTTTTTGAAGCTTTTCTCCTTTTTTTTGTTGGGAGAATTATTCCACAAAATGTAATCCTTGTAAGTTTAATTTATTTTAGGATCATATCTACCTCGGCAGATTTGTTGTTAGGCTTGCCTTTGATAATAAGAAAACTTTTTCAAAAAATTTAGTTTTTTTTCTCTAAATTTGGAATCAACGTCAATGATGCGATAAGGCCTAAAACCATGATAAGAATGGCTGGTGAAATCGCTTCTACCATTCTTTCATCACCAGCATATTGATATATTCTCACAGATAATGTATCAAAATCGAATGGTCTTAAAATAAATGTTATTGGTAGTTCTTTTATCGTGTCTACAAAAACTAAGAGTGATCCTACAAATATTGGTCCTTGTAGGAGTGGTAGATGAATTCTTTTGATTATTCCCAGCCAACTCTCTCCTAGCCCAAGAGCAGCTTCATCAATACTNGGAGAAATTCTCTCAAGACTTGAATCAATAGAACCTTTAGAAATAGTTAGAAATCTGACAAGATAACCCCAAATTAGTAAGCAAATAGCAATGAAATTAAATTTTGAAGAAGAAATGCTTATTAATGATAAAGCCAATACCGTCCCTGGGATTGCGTAACCTATTCCAGAGAGGTTTGTAATTATTCCTAGAAATAAACTTTTATTTGGGCGTCTAGCTAAGGAAATTATTAAGGAGAATATNATCGTTATTAATGCTGTAAAAAGTCCTATACTGATAGTCCTTATTGATAAAGTAAGTAATTCTATAGATAACCCTTTTTGAATTTGATCGATATTTAGCAGAATCCAAAAACATGGAATTCCAANAGAGAAAATTGGAGGAAATAAGGATANGGTTATGGCCAAAANGGCNCTAGTTTTTTTTAATTCCCATCCTTGAGAATCTTTTGATGCAGGATTTTCGCTCCACCTNTTTGATTTNCTTCTNGAGAATTTTTCAAAAATAATTAAAGTGAAAANTATTAANAANGCTACTAAAGATAATCCAATAGCACTTTTTGGATTACCCTCAATTATCCAATTTTCNGCTATTCCTGTAGAAATACTTGGAATATTTAATAATGCAAATGTACCTAACTCATTCATTACTTCCATACACATTAAACTTATTCCTGTTATTAGTGCTGGTAACGCCATTGGAAAAGCAATTTTAAAGAAGCTNCTCCANGGCCCAACTCCTAATCCTCTACTAGCNTTNATTTGATTAACTCCAAATTTATTAAAACTTTCGTTAGCNAGAATNAATACATATGGATAAGTAGAAANTGAAAGTATTAANACNCCCCACCATAAACCAGTTACTTGATANCCANAAATACTTNCTAAATCCTGCAAAANAGCTGTTATTAGATATGCTGGGGCAGCTAGTGGAATTAGCTGTAAAATACGCAGAACTTTTCTGTACTTAAAATCACAATTTGAAAGTAACCATCCATTTAAAGTTCCTAACCCTCCACCAAAAAAACTAGTTAGTAATAGAACTTTTAAAGTTCCTAATACTTCTTCTCCTCCAGCAANACCTAATGAAAAATTCCCACTTAAAATATATCGAAATCCCTCAAGAAGAAAATTGGAAATTGGAATGATTACTAAAAGTGCAACAACGAACGAAGCAAGATAAAAAAGTTTTAATTCGGTTACTGCGTTTTTAAATCCTTTAATAAGTATTTTCAAAAATTAATTAAACCCTAAATATGTATACTCTAGTCTTTACTAAATCTACATGATGAAAGTTGATTCTTAATAGTTTGATGATCTAAGTTTTTCCCAATTAATACTATCTTGTTAGATTTTTCTTTAGTCCATTCTTCATCATCTAGAGAAAATCGTTTTCCAGATAGGTGAAAAATATGTTTTCTTTCACTTTCCATAAACCATAATATTCCTTTCGCTCTAAACACATTTTGTGAGATTTGATTATCTAAGAAATATTGAAACTTTCTTAAGGAAAATGGTTCAAATGTCTCATAAGAAACTGATGTAAAACCCTCTATATTATTGATCAAATCATGAGAATGATCATGTGAATGAGAAGAATGATCGTGTGAATGAGAAGAATGATCGTGTGAATGAGAAGAATGATCGTGTGAATGAGAAGAATGATCGTGTGAATGAGAAGAATGCTCGTGTGAATTGTCTTCTAAATCTTCTTTATCCTTATCGAATTTAAAAGTATCTGTTTCAAATAGCCCGACACTCATTATTGTTTGTAATCCAACTTCACTATTTGTTGATCTCAATATCCTTGGTTCTTTTTTTATTTTATTTATAAATTTTTCGACTTTCTTTAATTGTTCTTCGTTAACTAAATCACATTTATTTAGTAGAAGGATATCTCCATATAAAATCTGAGAATAGGCGATACTTGTATTATTGATTTCAAAATCAAAATTTTCTCCATCAATAACAGTGATGATTGAATCTAATCTTACTTTTTCTCGAAGATCTCCAGCTGCAAAAGTCATTGCTACTGGTAATGGATCTGCTAGTCCAGTAGTCTCGACAATCANATAGTCTATTTTTTCAGATCTTTCTAAAACTTTNGATACTGTATTTAATAATTCACCATTAATAGAGCAACATATACAGCCATTATTTAATTCNATCATATCTTCNGAGCCTTCTATTATTAAGTCATTATCTATTCCTATCTCTCCAAATTCATTAACCAAAACAGCTGTTTTAAGACCAANTTGATTTTTTAAAATATGATTTAAAAGCGTAGTTTTNCCAGAACCNAAAAATCCACTAATAATCGTAACAGGTAATAANTTTTTAGACATTTTGANGAATTTTTTTTAAATGAATNANTTTAAATTTNTAATTTATTGATCGAAAACTTTATTTATTTCTGAAGCTAATGTTTGATCCAGATTTGTTATGCCCCCCAAATCATGNGTACTTAACCTAATTATTACTTTTGAATAAACGTTTTCCCAGTTNGGATGATGGTTATATTTTTCGCANATTAANGCAATTTTAGTCATAAATGAGAAGGCTTCAANAAAATTNNAAAATTTAAATTCTCTCTGGATTTGTTNATTGTTAATNTCCCAGCCGGGTATTTTNANAANTAATTCCTTNAATTCTTCATNTTGCAAAAGGTAAGGTTCCATTAAATAATNAATATTAGTTTTTATTAATTACATTATAAATATTTTGCCTTTTCTCACCCATTATGTGTACATTTAAAACCCTTTCTTTTTTATCAAATCTATGTTCCCACAAATATACTGCTTGCCATGTACCAAGCATAATATTGCTGTCTTGAAAACTCAAAGATAAACTCGTGTTTGTTAATGATGTTTTGATATGTGCTGGCATATCATCAGCCCCTTCTTGATAGTGTTTATAAGAAATTTCTTCTCTGTTTTTTGATAAAGTTAAGTAGGAATTATATGGGACTATAGATTGCATATATTTTTTTAAGTCTCTTAGTACGTTTGGATCAGCATTTTCATTAATAGTTAAGCTGCAACTTGTATGCAGTGAAGTTAAATTTAAAATTCCTGAATCAAAATTGTTTTTTTCAATAAATAAATTTAAATCATTTGTAATATCAATAAACCCCTCACCATTAGTTGTAAATTCTATTTTTGAAAATATTTGTTCCATATAAATAAAACTCAATTAATTAATATTCTATAATGGATAAAGAATGTATGTTATGTGCAAACATCAAAATTTTTATCTTAAAATGAATTTAATTTATTAGTAAATTTTGACCGAAATTCAATGGAATAAGCTCGGGGCTTATCTTAAAGAAACTCAAATATTAGGTTCAATCCAAAATACACTTTACTGGGATCAGAATACTGGGATGCCAAAGAAAGGAGCTTCTTGGAGGTCTGAACAACTTACCTACATTGCAAAAATCTTGCACAAGAGAAATTCTTCTGAAGAATTTTATAATTTAATACAATCTGCAAAAAATGAATTATTAGATACTGAACAAAATTCCAATAATCAACTCTTCATTAAAGGTAAAGAAAGAAACATTAATCTTTTAATCAAGGAATTTAATAGAGCGAAAAATTTAGATCCTAAATTAGTTGAGTCTTTAGCAAAGGCAAAATCTAAAGGATATGAAAGTTGGCAAGAAGCTAAGAAAAAATCAGATTTTAAAGTTTTTCTNCCATNCTTTGNAGAACTAGTCAAATTACGGATTGAAGAGGCAAAACANATATCAGATCAATATTCNCCNTGGGANACNNTAGCCCAGCCCTTTGAGCCTGAATTAACTTTAAAGTGGTTGAATAAAATNTTTCAGCCTTTGAAAGACACTCTNCCAGAGTTGATTAGAGGANTTAATAAGTCTAAGAAATATCACTGGGATTTAAGNCCAGAATCTCAACATAATTTATGTTCTNAATTACTTGATGAGTTTGGGAGAGATNAAGATCTAGTTGTTGTTGGTAAATCTCCCCATCCTTTTTCGATTACATTAGGGCCTAATGATTATAGGATTACGACAAGAATTGTTGAAGGTGAACCATTATCAAGTTTTTTAGCAACTGCNCATGAGTGGGGGCATTCAATTTATGAGCAAGGTTTGCCATCACAAAGTCATCAATGGTTTGCTTGGCCTTTAGGTCAAGCAACTTCTATGGGTATACATGAAAGTCAATCNTTATTTTGGGAAAATAGAATAGTTAAATCCAAATCTTTTTCGAAAAGATTTTTTAAAAAATTTGTTTCAGCTGGATGTACATTAAATAATTATTTTGANCTNTGGAAATCTATTAATCATTTGGAAGCAGGATTAAATAGGGTTGANGCAGATGAATTGACCTATGGNTTACANATNCTGNTTAGAACCGAACTTGAAATAGATTTAATTGANGGNGGGTTNCCTGCTGANGATATNCCAGAGGAATGGAATAAAAGATATGNTGAACTNTTAGGAATAAAACCATCTAATGATTCAGAAGGTTGTCTTCAAGATGTTCATTGGAGTGAAGGNGCGTTTGGATATTTCCCTTCATATTTGTTAGGTCATCTTATAAGNGCNCAAATANCTTCNCAAATGGAAAGAGACATTGGNTTGATAGATGATTTAATCCAAAATGGTGAATATCAAAAAATCATNTTTTGGTTAAGAAATAATGTCCATAAANATGGNAGATCAGTTAATTCTATGGAATTGATAAGAACGNTNACTNANGAAGAACTATCACCAAACTATTTTATTAATCATTTAAAGTCTAAAATAAATGATTTTTGCTGAAACATTACTTTTAAAGAATTTGNTTGAGNNTGAGGNTGTAAGATAAATAAAAATTATTTNTTGATGGCAAACCTTAATCAACCCCCAAGCAGGGTTACNCCAAATTTATTGCACATACTAAANGCTTTCACTGATAGCTCNAATACANTAATNAANACTATTGTTGAATTGAACTCTAANACCATAAATAAATATGAATTAATTACAGAAACGGGNCACCTTAAACTTGATAGGGTAGGTTATTCTTCACTTTCTTATCCATTCGCTTATGGATGTATACCAAGGACATGGGATGAAGATGGAGATCCACTTGATGTCGAAATTGTAAGTGTAACTGAGCCATTAATACCTGGATCTATTGTCGAGGCAAGGATTATTGGGGTGATGAAATTTGATGATGGTGGAGAGGTTGATGATAAGGTAATAGCGGTTCTCGCAGACGATAAAAGAATGGATCATATCTCAAGTTATGAAGACCTTGGAGAGCATTGGTTAAAAGAAACAAAGTATTATTGGGAGCATTACAAAGATCTAAAAAAACCTGGAACATGTANTGTTAATGGNTTTTTTGGGATAGAAGAAGCNNTTAAAGTGATTAAAGATTGTGAAGANAGATACAAAAAAGAAATTGATCCNAAATTAGTAAATTAACTAATTTTTGTTTTCTCTAAATTCTTCAAATATTTCGCNNAGTATTTTNTCGGCACCTTGGAGCTTTAGTTTNTNTGCTAGTTCTATGCCTNCCANTTCAGGGTCATTAATATNNNCAATAACTTGATCTTTTATAAGCCTTTCTCCATCAAGAGAGGCTACCATNCCAGTAAGGTAAAGCAGTCCATTATCAATATTACTATTGACTCCTATTGGAACTTGGCATCCACCTTCAAGGTCTCTTAAAAAAGCCCTCTCTGCGAGACATCTTTGACTAGTGGGTTTATCTTCTAAGACATTTATAATTTCTAAAACTTTGTCATCGTCAGATTTACATTCAATGCCTAGAGCTCCTTGGCCGACGGCATGAAGGGAAATTTCACTAGGTATAATTTGGTGAATTCTTGATTCAAAGCCTAATCTTTTTAAACCAGCAGCCGCAAGAATTATACAATCAAATTCTCCTGCATCTAATTTTTCCATTCTTGTAATAACATTTCCCCTGATATCTTTAAAAACAAGATGTGGGTATTTATTTCTTAATTGTGCAAGTCTTCTTAGAGAGCTTGTTCCTACAATCGAACCTTCAGGTAAGGTTTCCAATTTATAACAGTCATTTTTTTTGTTTACTACTAAAGCATCTGCGGGATCTTCCCTCTTTGTGATGCATCCTAATTTGAGGCCATTAGGCAAATTGGTTGGTAAATCTTTCAGTGAATGTACTGCTATATCTGCATGACCTACGAGCATTTGTGCTTCAAGTTCTTTTGTAAATAATCCTTTGTCGCCTATTTTTGCTAATGCTACATCGAGGATTTTGTCCCCCTGAGTTGCCATGGCTTCTATAGATACCTCTAAATTGGGAATATTCCTCTCTAGTTGATCTTTAACCCATAAAGTTTGAACCATTGCTAGCTTACTTCTTCTACTAGCTATTTTCAGCTTTAAATTAGTCATTAAATATTATTTTGAGTTTGAATTAAAATAAAGTCGAATTTATTTTAAGCTATTCTTTTGCAAGTTTCTAAAACTGAAGATTATACTTAACTTTTTTTATTTTATATATTCTTTTAAAACNCCATTTCGATTTGGATGTCTAAGTTTTCTTANNGCTTTTGCNTCTATTTGTCTAATNCTTTCTCTNGTNACATCAAAAATTTGNCCAATTTCTTCAAGAGTTTTCATTCTTCCNTCATCAATTCCATATCTCAATCTNAGNACATCTCTTTCCCTNGGACTNAGAGTGGCTAANACTCCTTCCAAATCTTCTCTTAATAAAGTTTTAGAAACATCTTGCTCTGGATTTTCTATATCAGCCTCTATAAAGTCTCCAAGTCTTGAGTCTTCTTCTTTCCCTATTGGAGTTTCTAAAGAAATAGGAAGCTGAGCACTTTTAGCTATAAATCTTAATTTTTCAATTGTCATTTCCATACTCTCAGCTATTTCTTCTTCACTAGGCTTTCTNCCAAATTCTTGGCTAAGAACTTTTGTGGTTTTTTTAATTCTGGATATTGTCTCGTATAAGTGAACTGGCAATCTAATAGTTCTACTTTGATCCGCNATTGCTCTTGTAATGGCTTGGCGAATCCACCAAGTTGCNTATGTAGAGAACTTNTANCCTTTNTCATGNTCAAATTTTTCCGCTGCCCTAATTAGACCCAAACTTCCTTCTTGGATTAAGTCTTGAAATGATAAACCTCTATTCATATATTTTTTAGCAATGGAAACAACTAATCTTAAATTTGATTGAACCATTTTTTCTTTAGCTCTCCTACCTAAAAGAAGTCTTCTTCTAAATTTGGAAAGAGGCATATCTATTAACTCAGCCCATTCTCTAACTGATGGGAAATGTCCTTTTTCTGACTCATATTGAGTTGCCAGTTCTTCTAATTGAAGTAGGTCAGCAATTTTTCTTGCAAGTTCAATTTCTTCATCTGGTCTCAAAAGCCTAATTCTTCCAATTTCTTGGAGATAAACTCTTATTGAATCTTCGGTATAGATACCTTTTGGTCCAAGCTTTATATTCCCAAGCCCTTTATCTTCTTCTTCAGAATCATTAAATTCATTAACATTTTCAATATTGCTTTCATTTAACTCAGAAGATGTCTCAAAACTTTGACCATTTTTTTTAATATCTTCTTCGACTACTGTGTCTAAGTTTGTATTAATTTTTTTATTGATCTTTTTTTTTGAGCTGGGCTTGGAATTCTTTGATTCTGCTGCTACTGGACACATGATTGACTCCTTTCTACGGTGAATTTAACTAGATTAAATTTTATTTAGGGCTAATTTGTACATTTAGTAGTAAATTTCCNTGTTAATTTTGTAAAAGAACTTTTTCAGGAATTTGAATAAAAAAGTTTTTTTAAACTGTTGAAAAATTTAAATAGTGCTATAGATTACCTAAAGTAAAAAGTCTTGGGATTTCTCAGACAGGCAGATCACTTTTGAATTTTCAGTCAATGATCAAAGCTTCATGTCTCCCTTAAGAGCAGGATACTTACAATGTGCAAAAAACACTTTGTGGAATGTTCAACAATCCAATA
>FUFK010039113.1_pt1 | contig 12540 bp, 14 predicted proteins | sample 1021851 | NCBI WGS metagenome assembly FUFK01 (sample SAMEA51879418, study PRJEB19060) | metagenome
AATATTTAGAAATTTGAAGTGCAGTCAATATTCCATCTCCAGAAAAGTTATTGATTTTTGAAAGTATATGACCTGACTGTTCACCTCCTAAAACAGCTTTCTTTGTTTTAATTGCTTCATAAACAAATTTATCTCCAACTTCAGCTCTATATAAATTGCCACCAATTTTGTTCCAAGCATTTTCAAAACCTAAATTTGCCATTTGAGTTGAGATTAGTAAGTTATTTGTGAGCATCTTTTGTTCCAATAATTCTCTGCCCCACAAAAAAAGGATATGATCTCCATCTAATATATTGCCTGAAGAATCTAATCCAATTACTCTGTCTGCATCCCCGTCGAAGCTAAATCCCATATCTGNAGGATTNTCTCTTANTGCTTTTTTTAATGGTTCGAGNTTAGTAGAACCACAATTCATATTAATTTTNAAACCATTATTAGAGTTATTGATAACTCTTACTTCAGCACCAAGAGCCTGAAAAATTTTTTTTGCGCATGTTGTCGCTGATCCATAGCATGTGTCTAAAATTATTTTCAACCCACTTAGATTTTCTCCATCCATTGTTTGGATAAGGCTTTTAATATATACATCCATAAGATCTTTATTTGTTTTTATAGGGATATCTTTTTTGGGGATTAATCTTTTCAGATTTGATTCTTCAATTAATGTTTGAATTTTATTTTCAAAGTTCTTGGCAATTTTTTGACCATTATGATCAAAAATTTTTATACCATTATATTCTGGTGGATTATGACTTGCAGATATCATTATCCCACTACTCATTTTTTCTTTTTTGATTAAAAAAGGAATAGCTGGGGTAGGACAGATTCCAAGATTAATAAATTTTTTTCCACTCGCATTTATACCTCTTGTTATTGCCTGAAGCAGAATATTTCCACTTATTCTTGTATCTCTCCCAATTAATATTGGATTATTATTTTCTAAAGTCGAACCAAGATAATATCCGATTTTATATGCTAGGGAGTAAGTTATCTCTTCATTGAATCTTCCCCTTATTCCATCAGTTCCAAAAATTGATTGCATAATTAGACTTCGGGAATTAAAGATATCTTTCTTTTTGTTCAGTCTTATTTTATCAGTTGATTAAAAGGTAAAGCATTTGAATTCTCTATATCTGTTTCTCTTATTTAAGATGTTTTAAGTTAGTGAATATTTATAATGCAATCTGAAAGTAAAGAACCACTTTTAAATAACAATTTAAAAGTAATTCTAGTTTTAATTGTTGCTCTTGTTACTGTTGCCTTGATTTTATTTAGAAACCTCTTTTTCCAAACAACTTATCTCCTGAAGAGTTTTGGCGAATTATCTGTTGCTCCTGAAATAGCTTTTAAAAACAATAAGCCTACTTTTCTTGAATTTTATGCTGAGTGGTGTGAAGTTTGCAAAGAAATGGCACCGAGAGTAGCAAATTTAAAAGAAGAATACGAAAAAGATATAAATTTTGTTTTTTTAAATGTTGATAATCAAAAATGGGAAAATTACATACGAAAGTTTGAAGTCAATGGGATTCCTCAAGTTAATCTCTTTGATCAAAAAGGTATTTTAAAATCCACCTTTATTGGTAAACAAGAAGAATCAATAATAAGAGAATCTGTTACTAATTTAAAAAAAGAAGTGGACTCTAAAAAAAAGATTCTTAATAGTGAATTTTCAGTAATCAAAGAAAATAAAAATAATGAAGTTAATCCTCGTAGTCATGGATAATATTTTTACCAATCCAATGATTTTGATACAATCGGAAAACTTTGCTTGAAAATGGTCTTGCAATTCTGGGCAATAGACTTGTGTTCTTGTTGCGTACCATGAGCTGATCTTAAAAGAATGTAATGTATCCACGATCTGCATGATCCAGACATATATATTCTCGTTGGAGTTGCTAGCGGTAAAACAAATCTTGCACACTCTTTAGCTATCCCCTCAGCAAGCAAATCTTCATATAATTCCGAGGCTGCTTTAAAATGTGATGCAATCTTTGAATTGTATCTTTTTTTTAACTCATCAGGTAGATCAGGAATCGAATTCTGTCTATTTTTAAAATCTTGTCTTCTCAATTCTGGTATAGGAATATTCCCCAACTGAGAACTATCTGCATATCTCTGGGAAAATTCCTGAAAAGTAAATGATCTATGTCTTAAAATTTGAGCAGCAATTCCTCTGTTGGTTTCTATTTGCAGGGTCATAAATGATTGTTCAAAGACACTCCAATGTTCATTCTTAATACAATAACTCAATAATTTTGAATAATCTTCATTTTTCTGATTATTTGGATTGCTAACTCTTGCAATGTAAGCCATTGTTTTTTCTGCATCAGGAGTTAACGAAATTAGTTCAACTTTACTCATTTTAAATTTTTGCTAAAGTTACCTTCTCTGGTTGATTTTGATATTTGCCTTTTCTGTCACCATATGTTGTAGAGCAGGGATCACCTTCAAAAAAGAGTAGTTGACAGATACCCTCATTAGCATAAATTCTGCAATCTGCGCCTGAACTATTACTGAACTCTAAAGTTAGGTGACCTTCCCATCCTGCTTCTGCTGGGGTCGTGTTAACTATTATTCCTAGCCTGGCATAAGTACTTTTACCTATACATATTACAGTTATATTCTCTGGTACTTTCATTTTTTCTAAAGCCACTCCTAAGCCATATGAATGAGCAGGAAGAATAAAAAATGCACCATCATCATCACTGTGAAGAACAGTTTTTTCTAAATTGTCAGGATTAAACTTTTTAGGGTTCATCACTGTACCAGGGATATGTTTGAAGATTAAGAATTCTTTTGATGAAAGTCTTAAATCATAGCCATACGATGAACATCCGTAACTCAAAACTGGCTTTTGTTGATTATTTGGCTCAAGGTGGCGTACCAGGTTTGATTGGAAGGGGTTTATCATTCCTTCAGCCGCTTTTTGATTTATCCAGAGATCATTTTTAAGCATTGTTTTATGAGCGAAGTTCGGTGATTTGGTTAGCCATCAATAATAAATCTTTAGGAATACCTGTACCAGTAAGGATTACATCTACTGATATAAATCGGTTTTCAAGTGTTGAAATCAAATCATCCTTTTCTATAATTTTCATTTCAATAGCGAGAAAAATTTCATCAAGTATGATTTGATCTTTTTCACCAGAAATTAATTCTTGTTTGCAAAAATTCCATAATTCATTAGTAGATTCATGAATAGATTTTTTTAAATTTTTATTATTTTCAATTTCTTCAGAATTATATTGATCAAAGGAATGAGATGATCTTACCCAAGTTAAATTACCACAAAGATTTACTGCATTAGGAACCCCTTGTTTCACCCCTCCCTTCATGAATTGGATTAAAAGGACTTTTCTGCCAAGGGCAGCATTTCTTAGAGAATCTCTGATGATAGAGGAATAACTTCCTCTATAGGGAGATTGATAAATTTGGATTTCCCCATTGTGTGTAAACCTTTTTCTGTGTTTGTTGCCAGTACATATTTTTACAACATCAAGATTACTTTTGGAATAACTATTAGAAGAACTAATTACCATTATTTTAGATTTCTTGTCTACATGCAGTATAAATTGAATTTAAATACACTGCATATAGTGTAATTTTACTTAAAAAAAACGTTGATAAATCTGAAGTTAACGGAGAGAAGTAAATAGAAATTATGATAAGAATTTAAAATTGTTACTGTTGATACAAGAAATTTTAAGGTGTCTTCTTAAATTTTTTAATAGTCAAGATATTTATGATACCTTCTTCTAGAGGCTTCAGCCGTTTTAATTCGCAACAGTCCGGACAAAATAAAATTAATTCTGTTGGAGAACGTTTTCCGATTAACAGAACTTTAATGGAAGTAATTAAAGGTCTAGATGGTGCAAGTACAGAAATGGTTGAGAGATCTAAAACAATATTTTTCCCCGGGGATCCTGCTGAGAGAGTTTATCTTATAAGAAGAGGAGCAGTAAGATTGTCGAGAGTTTATGAGTCTGGTGAAGAGATAACTGTTGCTCTTTTAAGAGAGAATAGTCTTTTTGGTGTTTTATCTCTTCTAACAGGCCATAGATCTGATCGTTTTTATCATGCCATAGCATTTACAAGAGTTGAAATGATAACAGCACCTGCGAATTCTGTTTTAAGAGCAATAGAGGAAGATGCATCAGTGGGATTATTATTATTGCAGGGTCTATCAAGTAGGATTCTACAAACAGAAACAATGATAGAAACTCTTACTCATAGAGATATGTCATCACGTCTAGTAAGCTTTTTAATGGTTCTTTGTAGAGACTTTGGAGTCGCAAGTGAGAAAGGTATTACAATAGATTTAAGACTTTCACATCAAGCTATTGCTGAAGCAATTGGTTCAACAAGGGTAACAATTACAAGATTATTGGGAGATTTAAAGGATTCCGGTCTTCTCGCAATTGAAAGAAAAAAGATTACAGTATTTGACCCAATAGCTCTTGCAAAAAGATTTAATTGATACATCATTGACTATGATGTATTGAATGCATGAAATAGTGTGGCCTGGGTCTTAATTATTTTTTTAATATTACTAGGAGGATTAATTGCACCATTTGGTGATCTGCTTGGAACAAAAATTGGTAAAGCAAGATTTAGTATCTTAAAATTAAGACCAAAGAAAACTGCTACGATAGTAACGATAATAACTGGAGGCTTTATTAGTGCAATATCTATAGGATTATTGCTTTTAGTTAGTGAAGAATTCAGACAAAGACTTTTCGTTGATATTCCTTTTTTACAAAAAACTTTGGATGAAAGTAAAAAGGCTCTTGTTCCTTTGCAGGAAGAAAGAAAGAAGCTAGAAGATAAGATTAATAGTAAAGAGAAGGAATTAAATCAACTTAAAAGTGATGTTAAAGAATTTAGAAGAGGAAATGTAGTTATCAAAAGAGGGCAAACCTTGTTTATTGCACAAATCACTTCTAATCCAGATATAAAGCTAGATTTATCAAAGATTTACAATAGCGCAGATAGATATGTTCAAAGACTTGTAAGCCCTAGTAAAAAAGACATAAAAAATATCCTTTTGTGGAGATCTAGTGATATTGCTGAAATTGAAGGACTTACGGTAAAAGGTGGAAATTGGATCATCTTGATAAAAGCAGCAACTAATGTATTAAAAGGTGATAATTTTGTTTTTGTATACCCGGAATTACTACAAAATAAAATTATTGTAAGAAGAGGAGAAGTTATAACAAGTGAGATTCTAGAAAAAAATGATCTTGATTATAAAAATATCAATTCGACAATTAAAACTCTGTTGAGAAAAACTAGAGATAAAGTTAAGTATAGAGGTTCTATTGCTAACGAAATAACTACAAAAGGAGATTTTATAAAAAAAATTAGAGATTCTTTAAAAATAAATCAAAATATTAAATATCAATTGGAGGTGGTATCTTTGAAGGATAGTAAAACTGCAGACCCAATCATAGTTGAGTTAAATATTTCTAAATTGTAATCTTATATGTTTAAGTTTATATCGATTGACCCTGGTAAATGTAAATGTGGGTTGGTATTAGTTGATATAGATAAAAAAAAAGTTGATCTTGCGGTCGTTCTTAATACTGAAGTTCTCCTAAAATATTTAAAAAATTTAAATACGTTTGAAAACATATCAAAAATTATTGTTGGTAACGGTACTACCAGTAGCGAGATTAGAGCACAATTGGCTTTACTAAATAAAGAAATAATAACTTTTGAAGAAAAAAATACTACTTACAGAGCAAAGGCTAGATATTTCGAACTTTTTCCAATTAAAGGTTTGAAATTTTTAATTCCTAGGGAGGTCTTTATTCTTAATAAAAATCTAGATGCGATATCGGCTTTGATAATTTTAGAGGATTATTGCAAAATGAAGTTTACTGTGAATCAAAATATAGATTTTAAAACTTGGCTGAAATAGTGAACTTATACTCATTACCTGCTTCTAGTTCATAATCTTTTTTTAACAAAAATCTTAATAAGGCATTCTCAATTAATGCTCTCCCTAAAGGAGGATTAACTAACAATAAACCTTTATTAAATGACCATGTAAAGGTCCATTTAAATTGACTAGCTTCCACAACTCCTTTGATTTGCTTTTTTGAGAAGCAATATTCTTTAACACTAACATTGGCTATTGTTTCAGGTTTTGGCCTCATTTTTACAATTTGTTTTTATCAAATGAGTTTAGTTCATTTATTATATCTTCTTCTTTTTTGGTATTTAATTGTTCAAGGGATTCAATTACTTTCTCATATACTTTATCAAGTGTTAAATTTTCTTGTTGAGAAATATTGCCTAATACATGAGATATCGTGTTGAAATTATTTGTTCCATTACCTGATGGAGGTGACCCAATACCAATCCTTATTCTGTTAAAGTTATTAGTCTGCAATTTTTCAATGATGCTTTTGAGCCCATTGTGTCCACCAGAGCTCCCTTTTTTTCTAAATCTTATTTTTCCAAGGGGAAGATCTTTATCATCTACTATTATAAAAATCTGATCTAAATTGATTTTGTACCAATCTACTATCGCTCGTACAGCCTCACCACTATTATTCATAAAGGTATTTGGTAAAAATAATCTGTAAGTGGAGTTATTGATTTTGAATTCTGAGCAAGAACTTTTAAGTTTATCCTTTAATAAAAATTTTGAATTGTATTTTTTTGAGAGATTTTCAAGAATCAAAAAACCTATGTTATGTCTATTATTTGAATATTTTTTACCTGGATTTCCCAAACCAACTAGATATATTTCATTCATAATTTATAGCTTAAGCTCTTTTCATTGAGAATAGTAAATATACAAAATATAGCCTAAGTAAGTCAGAACAAAATCACAAAAAATTTTCTAGTAGTAATAGATATTTATTATATGAATTTTTAAGAGGTTTTAAGGAGCTTGCAGAACTTTAGTTTCCGTTCCAATCTACCGAGAAGCCTTGTAAGAGAAGGGATTGGTTATAGATTTGTAGGAGAATAACTAAAAAAACAAGAAGAAGTAGACCTATGACCGTCATCACAGGGACTGCTCCCCAACCAGGTACTACTTTTCCTTGACCTGAATTGCCAATTGCTTTTAAAAGACTTCCTAAGGCTGTTTTTTGACCCATGTTAAATTCACAAAATCGAATATTATTTCGCTATTGTATAAGAACTTATACATAAATTGTTTACAAACTTAGCAAAATTGATGCAAACTTTATCATCTGCTCCAGATCCTGCGGTTTCCATAGCAGTAACAATTCTGGCAATTCTTTTAGCTTTAACAGGTTTTGGCCTTTGGACTGCATTTGGACCTAAAGCTAAAAAACTTACAGACCCATGGGATGACCATGATGATTAAGATCAAAATATTTGGAAAAAATCCCAACTAAAGTATTTCAAAATCTACCAAAAATACAAAAAGTAAACTATTTACCATAAATTAAATATAAATTTAATAGGATATAAATCTGTCAGCTAAACTACTTTCATGCTTGCCTTAAAAATTTCCGTTTACACCATTGTTTTTTTCTTCGTAGGAATTTTTCTTTTCGGATTTTTAGCTAGTGATCCAACAAGAACACCAAATAGAAAAGACCTAGAAAGTCCTCAAGATTAATCTCTAAATAAAATACATTTAAATTGATTTTAGGTATTTCAAAAAAAATAATATTATCTTCCTTTTTATTTATAAATTTTTTTCAGGTGTCAAGAGCGGCTGACTTCCTGAAATCAGATAAACTTAAAAACATCAAAATTATCCACCTAAATCAAACTAAATTTCCTAATAAAAAAAATTCATCTGAAAATTTTAAAATATTTTTTAATGATTTATTCGTCCTTTCTAACCAAAAAAAATTTCTAGATAAAAATAACGATTCATTTCTAACTGATTTAAGGGAAAATCAAAATGAACTAGTTATCCAATCTGATAAACAGTTCCAAATTGATGATGTTATCAATGCAGAAGGTAATGTAATTATTTCGTATCAAGGCAAGATACTGAAAGCCGATAATTTAATCTACGATAAATTAAATAAAAAAATTAGTGCACAAGGAAATGTAGTTTTAATTTTAGGCGATCAAATTTTTAAAATTTCACAATTAGAGTACAGTTTTATTAGCGAAAAAGGTTATCTATTAGATGTTGAGGGATCTATAAAAACAAATTCTTTAATGGATGACTTATCTTCAAATTTCAGCTCATCAGATTCCAAAAAGGTAGAAAAGTTTCTTGAATTAAGAAAAAAGGAAGTATTTCATACTCCTGATGGCATTGAGAATTGGATATTTTCTACAGAGAAAATTAGTATTGATGGAAAATCTTGGAAAAGTAAAAAGGCTTTCTTTACTAATGATTTACTTGAATTGAAACAGATTAAATTAGCAATTAACTCATTAGAAGTTATTCCTGAAGAAGAGAAATTACGATTTAAGTCATCGTTAAATTATTTAATATTTGAAGAAAAAGTTTCAATTCCATTTTGGCTGGGAGATAGAACTTTAAATAAGTCTGGAGAGTTCTTTAACTTCGATAACAGATGGAATTTAGGATATGAAAATTTAGATAAGGATGGGTATTTTATTGGTAGGAAATTTAACTCCATAGACATATCTGATGATTTTGTTCTTGATTTAGAGCCGCAATTCTTGATTCAACGCTCACTAAAGGGTTATACAAATAGTTTTGTAAAGACGGGCGAATCAATAACTTCAGAGAAAGTTAGGAGAAATGCAAGCTTTGAAGATTATTTTGCTCTGAAATCACTGATAAAAGGCAGAATAATTAATTGGGATTTAGAAATTGAAAAGAATTTAAATTCTTTTGATTTTGAAAAATTTTCAGATGCATTGAGATTCAAAACTAAATTGAGTAAAGAAATTAGATTTTTAGACTCAACATGGGATAAAAGCTTTTATGGAATTTATAGAGAAAGGGTATGGAATGGTTCATTGGGCGAATCAGAAATTTACTCGGGATATGGTTCAAAATTACAAAAAGAAAATACTTGGTTTGTTAATGGAACAAAAAAGACAGAAATTTTATCTTTAGGTTTGGCAAATATAAAAGCAGAGGCTTTAAATACAAAGAATCTGCTAACCAACCTAAAAGGTACCTTGTTTTATTCTATAGATCATAAATTTCCGATGAGTACCTTAGATGATAGAAACAAATCTATTGATATTTCATATAACTACGTTCCTGAACCAATAACTAGAGGACTAACTCTTAATACAAGATTGGAAGCATCATATGCTTTCTACGAAAATGGGAATCACCAAGAATATTTAGGTTTAGGTATTGGCCCAGAATTAATTTTAGGAAATTTTAAAAATAAAACTTTTGACTATACTCGTCTAAGTCTTTTCCCTTTCTATAAATTTAGTAGTGGTGAAAGTGTTTTTAAATTTGATCAAAATTATGATAAATTTACTTTAAATATTTCTTTTGATCAGCAACTTTTTGGACCAGTTATACTTAAAAGTGTTGGAACTTTAAACCTCACTGATGATTCTGATGAGAATGGTAAATTTATAGATTCTAGAATCTCATTAAATTGGAAAAAAAGATCTTATGAATTTGGTATTTTTTATCAACCTCATAATCAAGCAGGAGGAATTTCTTTTGAGTTATTTGGATTTAAATAATTATGTTAATGAGAATTAAATTCTAAATAGGGTAAATCATTAAATTTATTCTCAATAAGGTTTTCATTCTGAAGCAGTGTTGAAGTTGCATCCCATTGCCCTGATAAAAACATTTTTCTTGAGGTTTTTTTAATCTCAAGAATTAAACTTAAATCTTTTGATTTTGCTAATGAATTTTTAAGATCAATTTCTAAGAATAAAAATTTATTTACCTTATTATGATTTTGAATTTCTTGTATTGATTTTTTTGGGAGCGTAAAACATGGGATTCCTATTGCAATACAGTTACTATAAAAAATATCGGCGAAACTCTCTCCTATGATTGCTTTTATGCCCCATCTCATAAGNGCTTGNGGGGCATGTTCTCTGCTNGAACCACATCCAAAATTGCTATTAACAATAAGGATGGCTGCATTTTTATTTTCTTCTAGATCGAAAGGATGTCTTCCTTCTAAAGTTGCTCTATCATCTTCAAAAACAGATTTGCCTAAAGAATCAAAGTTAATGCACTTTAAAAAACGCGCTGGAATTATTCGATCTGTATCAATGTCATTTCCAGTCAATGAGATGCATTTCCCACTTATTTGAGAAATTGTTCCAATTGGTGGGGTAAACTCTGATTTCATTTATTTATAAATTCTCGAACGTCACTGACTTTGCCATTAATTGCCGCAGCAGCAACCATTGCTGGACTCATCAGAAGTGTCCTTCCGCTCGGAGATCCTTGTCTACCTTTGAAATTTCTGTTACTAGAACTAGCACTAACTTGATTACCGATTAGCTTATCTGAATTCATTGCTAAACACATTGAGCAGCCTGGCTCTCTCCATTGAAATCCAGCATCCTTAAAAATTTTATCAAGACCTTCTTGTTTTGCTACAGTAGCAACTTTTTCTGAACCAGGCACGACAAATGCTTTTACTTTTTTTGATACTTTTTTGTCTTTTAACACATTAGCAGCAACTCTTAAGTCACTGATTCTTCCGTTGGTGCAACTACCAATGAAGCAAACATCAATTGGTGTATCTTTGATTGATTGACCTGGCTTGAAACCCATATATTCATAAGCCTCTTCAGCAATAAATTGGTCAGTTGGGGACAATTCTTTTATAAGAGGTATCTTTTGATTAATGCCTACACTTTGACCGGGAGTAATTCCCCAGGTGACTGTTGGTTCGACTTTTGAAGCGTCTAATTTAATTACATCATCATAAATAGAATTTTCATCGCTTTTTAATGATTGCCACCATAAGAGCGCTTTTTCCCAATACTCATTCGTTGGAGCACATAATTTATTCTTAATGTAACTAAAAGTTGTTTCATCAGGATTTATGTAGCCGCATCTAGCGCCCCCTTCAATCGACATATTGCATATAGTCATTCTTTCTTCCATTGATAATGCATCAATCGCAGGCCCCGCGAACTCATATGCAAAACCTACCCCAGCCTTTACTCCGAGTTTATTAATAATATGAAGTACTAAATCCTTGGCATAGACCCCATTGGATAATTTATGTTCACACCAAATCTGCCTCACTTTCAATTTGTTCATGGCTATTGTTTGGGTAGCTAGAACATCTCTCACTTGGCTTGTTCCTATCCCAAAAGCAATCGACCCAAAAGCTCCATGAGTTGAAGTATGAGAATCTCCGCAAGCTATCGTCATCCCTGGCTGAGTTAGCCCTAATTCTGGGGCTACCACATGAACTATTCCTTGATTACCACTACCAATATTAAAAAATTTTATTTTATTTTCTAAGCAATTCTTCTCAAGTGTTTCAATCATTTGTTCGGCAAGATTATCTTTGAAAGGCCTGTTCTGATTGTCTGTTGGAACAATATGATCAACAGTGGCAACGGTTCTATCAGGAAATTTTACTTTTAAGTTTTTGTCTGTTAAAGCACCAAATGCTTGAGGACTTGTGACTTCATGGATAAGGTGAAGACCAATAAATATTTGATCAGATCCACCTGGAAGACTTGAAACTTTGTGTAAATCCCAAACTTTATCAAATAAGGTATCTTGACTCAATTTGTAAAAATAGTTACTTACTATTCGATAATAGGATTAATCTGAGGCTGTTCAAACAGACATTTACACTTAGTGTTTGAATTTCAAGTCTATTTCGGGTTGAGTTAAATAGTTTTTTTATATTAGTTATATGATTATTCGGTCCTGCAATTGAGATATAAACAAGTCCAACCGGCTTATCTTTACTTCCTCCCTTAGGGCCAGCTATTCCGCTGATAGCTATTGACCAATCTGCTCTTAACTTCTCTTTTACATTAATAGCCATGGCTTCACAAACTTCTTCAGAGACTGCTCCATATTTTGTAAGCTTTTCTTCGGAAATATTTAATAATGAATTTTTTAGCTCATTACTATAAGAAACAATACTACCCTGAAAAACTTGAGATGAACCTGATATAGATGTAAGTGATGAAGAAAGAAGACCTCCGGTGCAGGATTCAGCAAAAACAATAGTTTGGTTCCTGTTGGTTAATTCTTTTATTAAAACGCTTGGAAGAGTATCGTTATCCTCTCCAAAAATAAATTTCGAAAAATCTTTTTTTAATTTTTCTTTAATAGGTTTAATTATATTTTTTGCTTCTAGGTCATTCTTTGCTCGCGCAGTGATTCTGAGTTTAACCTCTCCTAAGTTTGCATATGGAGCAACAGTGGGGTTTTTAAGATATAAAAGATCATTAATTTTTTCTGCAACGCAAGATTCTCCGATGCCTGCAAATTTAAGAGTATTTGAAAAAAAGGAATAACTATCTGAGAATTTGGTTTTAAGGAAATCAAAGGCGGTCTCTTCCCACATAGTTTTCATTTCACTGGGTACTCCAGGGAAAGTAAGAATAGTAAATCCTTTTACTGGTTCCCAAATCATTCCTGGAGCAGTT
>FUFK010046089.1_pt1 | contig 12534 bp, 6 predicted proteins | sample 1021851 | NCBI WGS metagenome assembly FUFK01 (sample SAMEA51879418, study PRJEB19060) | metagenome
AAATATCTCAGCTTGAGAATGAATATTTTCAATATATAGAAGAATTAGACAAGTTAAATAAGTTATAAAATTAAAATAAAAACTTTAGAAAAATTTTTTATAATTATACAATGTTAAATAAGATATAAATTCTATGATTAGTAACCGTAAAATTTAACATTGTATAATTTTAATTAGTTCTAATAATTATAATAAAAAATTTTTACTTTGTAAATATTCTGATTTATTATTTTACCATTAGATTGTAAAAGCTTCAGTAAATAGCATTTTTCTCGTCGGTAAAAATTATATTATATATAAAAAAAATAAAATTATACAGANNNAAAAAATNNTTGTAAAAANTTGTTATAAAAAAANTNAATAATTACAAAATAAAATACAGATATAAAAAAANATAAAAAANTTANTTCTATTTNTNAANTTTACANNTANAAANATNTCATACANNATCTNATAAAATATAATGTTGTAANAATAAACAACNCTTGTATTCTTCANNGNTTATAGAATAAATTTAATAAATTACTTTTTCCGAGGTAATAAATGATGTGGAGTCAATATANTAATTGGTTGCAAAACCAAAGCGTGGTTTTCGCGCTTCCTATACCCTTTTGCGAAATCTTAAGATTTGATATAAGCGTATAATATTATGGAAGGGCAAAAAAAAATAATCCAGATAACGGATCATAAAATAATCAAGGTCTTTAAAAAACCGTTTACAAAAAAGATCCTGGATTGCTTCGATGAAAAACCAAAAACCGCTGGTGAGATTGCTAACTCTATTTCATTCCCAAAAGAAAAAATATACTATCATATCAAAAAATTAATTTCCAGTAACCTTCTTTATGTTACCTCTACTGAAATGGTTAAGGGTATTGAGCAAAAACTTTTTTTCCCAACAGCTAAAGAATATACAATTAATGCTAAGGATGTCGGTGATAATAAAAAGGAATCTGATAGGAAAGGATTACAAAAGAAAAATGTCTATCGTGGTGGGACAAAAGATTCTATGAANGGNNCTAGAAAGNANAANAGAAAGNGAANNNCGCGANNAAAATGANAGNAGAGAAATTGGCAGGAGNAATATTCTAGATCGTAGAANCGAAACNAAAGAANATNCGNTAAAAGATGAACGCCGCATTGGGAATGATCGTAGAACGCTTATAGATCAAAGAGTGGTTGAATCACGAAGGAATAAAATAAAACGGAGTACTGTATATGAAAATAAAAAAGATTCTGAAAGAAAAACGGTTATTAAACAATGGAATGGGCAAAAATCACTCCCTATTAAAAACACCCTTTTAAAACTAAATGGAATTAAAAGAGCCATGACCTTTGTTCAATCAAATAACCATGTCACCTTTTTATTATGCAATCTAAAAAAAGAAGGATTTGAAATTGAGCGTATAAACAATTATGTACTTCCATTTAAAGTCAAAGACTATGAAATCAACACTCTAACCGATCTAATTGTTAATGTCTCTAACCAATTTATTAGTAATAATAAAAGGCAAAAAGTTTATCTAGCTATTCAATCAGATAATTATCAGCTCCAAATGATTTATGCTTCTGTTAAAGGAAAAAATAAAAAACTTTTCGAAAAGGGGCTCCTTAATACTCTCAATGACTCTTACGATTTCAAAGATGATCATAGTTTATTTGATTATGTTATCAATAGGGGACATGAAAAAAGTGCTACAGTATGCATTTCAAATAAAAGAGATCAGATTATAAAGGACTATTCCGATCTGATTGATGCCGGTCTTCAACCAAGATACAATACGTCCATTCCGCAGATTCTTAAGAACCTCCACGCATATTACAATCTCAACCATGAAAGTCAATTTTCACTCCTTATATATATAGATCGTGAAAAAACCTATATTGTCTTTCTTAAGGAAGGCGAACTACTCGATTCTAAAGAAATCACAAAAGGGTTAAACTATTTTGCCGATGCGTTGGTGGAGCTCACTCTAATTAATTCAACCGATGAAGAAGTGAAAGAAAATGCCCTCCATTTCTTATCTCACTATGGTCTAAGTCCAGAGACCTCTGACTCATCTATTCAAGATGGGATTCCATTTAAAAAAGCAAAATCAATATTAGATCATTTGTCTCTAGGGTTTTTAAATGAAATCAAGGAATCCATATATTACTTTGAAAAAGTAATACTACATGATGGATTCTCTGAAGANGTAGTAGGGCAAATATTCACCTGCGGTGTCGGTAGTCATATCAAGAATCTCAATAATTATCTACAACAAGAACTAAGAATTGAGGTGAAAAATATTTCTGATTTTAATTCAGCTTTTCTAAAAGACTCCGATAATCAAAAAGGTCCTCTCATCAAGCGATTACGTTCAAATGGGCTTTTNAAGAAAAGAGAGAGTAAGGAAACTCAGTTAGAGGGTATCAAAAAAAGCATCAATCAACATCAAAAAGCAATAGAGTCAGCCCAAAGTCCTGAGAGCGCAAAATATCGGCTAACAAGAATCGAAATGGAAAAAGATTCAAAACTAAAATCTATTGAATCTGCAAATCAAAAATTATTGGATGCTTCTAAAGAGTTTAAACAAATCAAAGACGAATATCTATCTGGACAAGATGGGCTCAAATCTGATCTAAGTTCAGTGACCTCCTTGTTAGAAGAGCATAGCTCAGTTTTNATAGAAAAGTATAAGGAACACGAAGAGATAATCAACACTATCTCTGAGCTAGAATATGAGCACGATAGATCTAAAAATAAAGAAGATAAAGAGAGGCAGCAGATCAAAGGGGAATATCAATCTCGTGTAAAGATTGCTTCCCGCTCTCGAGCGAAATTAGGGGACGAAAAAGAAAGCTTAGATCAGGATATAGACAACCTCGAGTCTACTATTATTAATCTTGAAGAATCTCTGCACGATATGAACCAGAAAATAGAGAATGGTAAGGATGAGGTTACTGTTTTTGAATATCTAAAAGATTCTATACAAGCAACCGCAAATGCATTTAAAAGATCATTTCTTGATCATCTTAAGGTTGTTGAGAATTTAACAACTGAAGATTTAAATACCTTGCAACGTTCTGGATACTTACTAACGCAGAATACAAAGCGAATAGATGAGATTAAGGAATCATTTCAGGCTACGATTTCAGGCGANAATACCAACCCTAATAAAATAATTGATGGAGATGATGGAATAGATGTCAGAGAAAAACTATTAAAAATTTTAAATCTTGTTCTTGAAGCACCAGATAATTTGATTCATCTAAAGAACCTTACAGGGTCAATAATTAAGATTAATGAGTCTCAAAGAGAAATGCTTAGCAAGCATTCAGATATTGAAAGAATGACTAGGCAGGCAAAGCGAACAATAAAAGGGAATCAAAAAACATTAACCTCACTCAACAGAGAAATTGACGTACATGAGAAAGAGGTTCTACGTAAGGTGAATGACAGGCAGGAGGAACTTGATCTATTAAAATACATTAGAAATACTATAGACCAGATACAAGATCTTCAGCATCATTCAATGCTTATTAAGGAATTGAATCCTCAGAAGAGAATGTTGAAAAGTGACCTGGAAGATATTGAATCAAGAATGACTCGATTAAACACTCTTATTGAATCTTGTGAAAATACACATGAGGGATTAGAGATAGAGCAAGCAGAGCTAGAAAAAAGTTTTCAGCAAGATAAAAAGTTTATAAATGATAAAATAAGTTCNCTGGAAGATGAGGAAAAACAAAAAAAATCTCAATTGGATCACAACTCTTTAGAGTTAGATAAAATCTCAAAAGAAATATCAGATGGATCAATTTATATAGAGCAATTAGAAAAACAGGTTATTGATAAAAGAAATGAAATTGAAAACATTAACAAGGAAAAGNCTCCAATTGTCAAAACCTTTGAAGCTGACAGAGAAAAGCTAATTTCAAAGTTTAATGGCCAATTAAAAAAAATTGATCAAGAAGAAGAACGGAAAAAGTCAGAAGCAAATAAATCTAAATCCATAACGATAGAAACATATTTTAATAAAGAGTTAACGGAATTAAATGAAAAGAGTCGACTACTCGATAAATCTTTTAAGAGAGCCAGTAGAGACAGGGATCGTTTCAAGCTAGAAAGAGAAAAAGCACACTCTTCTTTAAGTTCATTAAAAAAGAAAAATAATCCAAAGATAGCTTCTTTAAAAAAACAGATCCACAATCTACAAAAAGATTTAAACCAGGGCCGGAGATTTCAGGAAAGACTGGACAGATTAGAACATCAAAAAGGAGAATGGGATAGCCAGCTGAGGCAGGAAAAGAAAAATATAAATGGGCAAATCAATCAACTTGAGAAGACGATAGAAAGAAAAAATTCTGAATCCTATCTGGTCTTTTTGAAAGATGGTTTAAGTCGATTTAAAAATGATGGGGATGTTGATCTAATAGCTCAATCAATGGCAGATGAAAGTATCTCTCTTGANANGGAAGAGGTGAGNAAATTAAAAAGTGACCTNGCACTATTCGTCAGTAGGTATGAACAATTCATGGCAAAATACAGGAAGAGCTACAGAGATGTAATGACGAAATTGAGACCATATGGAGGTAGAAAGTCAACAATACTAAAAAGAATCAATACGTCTAAAGATAAAATCCAAAAACTTGAGTCTATGATCCAGTCAATGGTAGACAAGGTTGATAAAAAGAATGAACAATTTATAGAAAGTCAAAACACTTTTGATGAGATAAATAGAAGTATTAACAAAGATCGTTCTGAGATCAACACTCAAATTGAAAACATTCCAAATAAAAAACAAAATGCAATCACAGACATACAAAGAAGATTAGAGGAAAGGTTGCAATCAATATCCAATAAAAGGCTCGATGTAGAAGGACANAGGGATAAAGAAATCAAGTCATTGGAAAAATCTTTTAAAAGCCAGGAACTAATTCAAAAACTAATTAAAGCTGAAGACAGAGTGCTTTATTTCTTTAGTGAAATAGAGAAAACAAAAGAGAAAATAGAATTTCTTTTACAACAAAAAGAAAAAGTTGGTATTTCTAGAGCATCTCTAGAAAAAAGAATTGTAAATATTTTCAAAAAGCATGATACAGAACAATTAAGAATATCCGGAATAGAAAAACAGTTTAATACTGAAAAAATAAATTTATCAGAAAAGATCGATTTAAATCGTAGTGAGTTTTCCATATTAAATGATCAGCTTGTAGCGCTAGATAAGGAAAGGGATGATATCTCTGGAAAGTATCAGAAAATTGAAAAAGACTACCAAGCCTCTAATGACTTGGTTAAAGATTTAAAGAAGAATATAAAAGTCCCATATGATTCCAAAAAGAAAAAGACCAGGCCAAATAGAAAAGAACAACTACGATATCTAATTCAAATGGAAAAAGATATGATGGTGACCATTGAAAGAACCGAGCGNATGATAAANGACCTAAATATTTTAGTTGATTCAATGAATAATGAAAGATCTGAGATTCAGAGCTCAATCAGTGTATTAGAGAATGATCTTGAATTCTATGATACTGATTCATCCCGAATAATGATATTAATCGATAATAATAAGGAGCACTTAGTAAAGCTATCTACCGATCATAGAAAGGCTTTAAACGGAATTTCAAACGTTAAAGAATTATATCCGGCTTCAAAGATTATGCTAAATGATCGAATAACAAACCTCTATACCAACATTGAGCTCAAGGCAAAAAACAGAGACACCTTAGATGGACAGCTTAATGAATTACAAGATCAGCTGAAAAATAAACGAGTTGAATCTGCGATGATGGATCAAGAGCTAGCTAAGATAAATGAGGAGATGAAAATAGCTCTAGAAAGTTCATTTTTTGAACAAGATGATAATAGCAAAGATTGGAAATGGGAAATAGCAGATCAGAAAATGAGTAGCTATATGGATATAGCTCAACTAAAAGTTCAATCAAAAGTAATATTTAAATCAATTGAAGAAATAGAGCAAGAGATTTCAAAGCTTAAGAATCAAAAGTCTTCTATAAATAATGTCATAAATGAGAAAGAAAGGACCAGCCATAAAAAAATAAAACAAATGGAAGAAGTATGCACGCGACTAGAACTTCAGATAACTCGGGAAAAAAATGAATTGGATGGTCTNGAAGAGGAGGTTAAGCAACTCACAGGATTTGCATTTAANTATGGNGACCGTATTGATGTTCTTGAGCANGAANTGAAGAACTTTAGNGAAAAGCAAACAGAGTATGAACTTGAATTGATCGAACTAGATCGTTCACTAGAATCTATTCAAGATAAATCCGATAAAATTCTAAATAGGAAAAGATCTATCAAAGAAAATTCAATTCAGATTGACTATATGGCAAACCTAGGTCTGCTTATGGATCCAGATCAAAAACTTAATATTTTACCTAAAGACCATAAGAAAGAATATAAATACTTCAGACCCAATCAAGTTCTACAAAATGCTATACTAGTGCTCTTAACTATTTTTTCAATTGGGTCACTTGCTCAAAGGTCTAAAATAGAGCCTCTTGANTCAATGATTTCAGTNAAGCAGTCGGAGATAAGCCTGTTAAACATGCGTCAAGAGATGAAAGATATTGTGACTTCCAAAAACCTGATTGCAAATGCATTCAGTAAACTTGTGAAAGATGATAAAGAAATTTCTCGCAGCATGGTTTCAACACTCAAGTACCTTAGCCAGTCGATACCAATGGATTTTAAGGTAACGGATATTACTATCGACAAAACGCAGGCAACAGATGTGCCTGATATNTTAGAATCAAACNCTTCCCAGATGTCGATTAGTATAGATGGATTTTTCGAACACAAACAAAAGAAGGCATTCCCTTATGCGCAAAAGCTTATAAAGACTCTAAAAGATACAAAAAGCTTTGAAAGCGTTGACATTGTTGAAGAAAAAGANACCTCTNTTAAGAATACAAGATACAAAATTAGGATCACTCGTTAGTTTATTATGAATCAAAAAACCAAATACTATGTTCTATTATTAATATCATGCTCTCTCATGGCGATATACTACCATGATATTCGAAGAGTTAAAGAAAGGGTTAGTTCTATTCAGTCATCCATCAAGGAAATGGATCAAACACTTAAATCTGGGTCTACGGTTCTTGATGATATGAACCAGATTAGAACAGAGTTTCTTGATAACAAAAAGCTTCTATCATCAAAAAAAGTCTCTGGCGCTCAATTAATGAATCAGCTAGGCGAGATAAAAAACTTAGCAGAGAAGATGGACATCAAGTTCAATGATGTTGAAATAGACCCAAGAAATACTTTCCCATTAATCAGTAAAAGGAATGGCAAAGAAGAAATAAAAATTGAGAGGCACTCTGTAAATATTAAGTTGTCTGGGAATTTTATCAACATTGGGAAATTTATTGATGAGGTTGAGAAAAATCATTCCATACTTCAAATGCAATATTGTTCAATTGGTCTAGATAGTTTAGACCCAAAAGGGGTTATTGCTGATCTAGGTTATCTTACCTATGGCGAGCCTGAATCATGATTAGAGAAAAGGTTATAGCAATCACACTAATTATAGTGTCATCAATAGTTTTAATTGAATCTATCGCTGCATGGTCAACAGATCATGACCTATTCCTAGAAAATAGTTTAAGGGCAAATAGAACACTCGATGGAATCATTGAGAATAAAAATAGCTCTCCAGCTCTGTTACAAGCAAATAGCTGGGGAGAAGATATCTTCTATGATAGGAGCAACATCTATAATAGTTGGTTCAAATTAACTGGGATTACCCAATTTGAAGGTGGATTTAAGGCCATCATCAATGGACAAATCGTACACGAGTACGACCGAGTTCGGGGATTTCGAGTGATTGAAATAATTGAAAATCAAGTGGTATTGGAGCGAGACCAATACAGCGTAAAACTTAAACTGGAAAAATAAATGAAATACTCAATAAACATTCCAAGAACATGGTTTTTCTTCTTTATCATATCAGCATATATGTTGCAGGGGCAGGGTTTTAAATATGGAATATTTAAACCTGCACCCAGTTTAGATGCAGTATATGTTGAGGATAATGAGGAATCTTATCAACTTGTTATGGAGTTTAGTGGTGCAAACTTCGACTATGTAACCAACGAAACTTTTGCGCCACCGAGCATCTCTCTTCTATTTAAAAATGTGACATGGGATAAGGGGAATTTTAGTAAGAAATGTGACCAATCTCCCCTTTATCAATATTCAATAAGTGTACCCAGAAACGTTAATCAAAATGAGATCGATGATAGAATAAAACTTAAACTAGATTTCACAAGAGTTCCTGAATACAGTCTAAAGCTTGAACCTTCAACAGGTGGTAAAAAGAAGCATGTCTTGAAAATAGTATGGGAGAAAAATAATGTAAAAAAGAGCCCTAAGAGGTATGCCTCAAGTTCCAAGAGACTTCCTCCATCCAGAGTTAGCCTCAGTTTTCAGGATGCAAAATTGGTCAATGTGGTGAGGATGCTCTTATCGGAAGATAATCTAAATCTGATAATGGGAGAAGATGTCTCAGGAAGGGTTACGGTAAACCTAGATGATGTTTCTCTTGAAACCGCCCTCGATGCAATTTTACATGTAAATAACTATGAATGGTTCATCCAGGACAACATTATCATTGTTCAGCCAACAACTACAAAGAANGTAATGAGTGGTGAGCTATTAACAAGAATGTTCCGACTAAACTATGTTAATGGAAGCATAGCCTTGGAGGCAGTGAATGAGGTTTTAACCGCTCGTGGGAAAATAAGAGCAATCTCTTCAACTGGATCAACCAACCTTGAGCCAGGAGAAAAAGACATATTATTGGTGACTGATTTACCAAATAATTTCTCACTTATCGAAGGAGTCGTTCGATCTCTGGATGTGAAAAGCGACCAGATAAATATTGCTGTCAAGTTTGTTGAAACCGCCCTGAGGCATGATGAAACAATCGGAATCAACTGGGACTTGAGGGAACAGATGAGTATTGTCAAAAACCTAAATACAGATACTCTCTCCACATTTGACCTTGGATATATTACAATGGGTGATCAGACGATGAACTTTGCAACACTTAGTAGGCCAATTGTATCTGCAATGCTTTCATTATTAGCCAACGATGGAAGCACTAAGTTGCTCCAAGAACCGCAGGTCACAACCATGAACAATTCTCCAGCAAATATTGTAGTTGGCACAACTATTCCAGTTCTAGTACCACAGGGTGAAGGAAGTGTATTTGGCACCAACCCATACACCTATGAAAATCAACATGTGAATATTGCTTTAGATGTACTACCAAGGGTTAATGAGGACAAGGTAATCAGCATGAAAATTGATGCCGTTGTTCAGGATATAATTGGGTTTATTGGGAATGATCAAAGGCCAATGATTTCAACGCGATCTACCAATACTACTGTACGAGTAAATAACGGAGAGACTTTACTGATTGGAGGCTTGATTTTCGATACTGCTGATGAGGCTAAGTCCAAGGTACCTCTATTAGGAGATATGCCCTTAATAAAAAAACTATTTAATTATAGTAGTAGAGATAAAGAACAACGAGAGCTTCTCATTTTCATAACACCAACTGTGGTTGATAGTGATGCTTGAGCGAGGGATAAAAATGAACAAATATCTTAAGAATACATCGTTGTCACTTTTTATAATTCTTGCTCTAAGTAATATTACTTTTGGACAAGACTTTTTCTTCGGGAATAATAAGCCGATTGCTGATGCAGGTAAGGATATTAAAACCCGTCCAGGGGAAACCATTTTTTTGGATGGTTCTAGATCTAATGTTGGGGATGGATCAAAGATAAAATATCATTGGACCTTTGCACCAGGACTTGTTTTAAAAAGTGAAAATAATTTTACATCTGAGATTTCAGTTGATACTTACGGAGGACAATATATAAAGAGTGTTCAAACTCGCAAGCAAGTCCTAAACGTTATAGCTGCAGATAACAATCCAGGCACAAAATTAGAGGTTATATTAAAAGTNAAAGATCGCATTGGATTTGAGGACAGAGATACACTAATTGTGGAGTATCTATCTCAAAAAGTCAAAGCGGTAGAAATATCCAATCCAACAACGGGAACTTTACCTACCCCAACAGATTTCCCCATTGACATTGATCAAGACAACACAACTTTCTCTGGTATTTTTGTTCAAGGATTTTCTGAGAATGCAATAAAAAACATTGATGCTCAGATTATCAACAGCATTATTATGAGTGAGATTAAAACACTTGGCTTTCAGCTAGATGTTTTCCTTGAGACAGATATTGAAGGCAGGGTAAAACCAAAAGGTTTTAATGAAAAATGCAACACAGATGCTTGTATCGCAAAAAATGCTAGAGCTTTAAATGCACGATATGTAATTGCATGGAACTTTTCGCAGTCAATTGACAATCTGTCATTGAGAATATTTGAATCTATAGATCATATTAATATGATTGAGGACGCAGATATCACAGGCCCATATGCTCATATGAATGAAGTTGGGATATATGGGCTTGAATCAAAATTAAGGTCAAGCGTGACTAAGCTCATGAGCGCAAGCAACTTCAAAAATGAGATACCTACTCTTGATAGGCTCATTATGAAAAATGAGAGTCTGATTTCTTACAGTAAATATCCACTTATATTAGGAGCTGCTTACCTATTGGTTGACAAAATCTTTTCTGGAGAAGAGGAGTCCACTGAACCTGAAATGCCACCAGGATTTCCACATGACTAAAAAATTAATAAAAATCAATGTGTTTGTACATAACAGGAGTTTAACATGAAGAAATTCATTCCTATCTTTATTTTTCTTTTAACCATTGTCAATGGACAAGATAGATTTGCTAAAAAAGGCAAAACTGTTAGTGCTCAAAAAGATGCTGTAGAAAAAATGAGTTCAACCAGTAACCAACCTGTTCCAAGGCGTATATCCTATCAAGGTCTTATAACAAAGGCAGATGGAAGTCCAACCGATGATGGAAGCTATGAGATACTGTTTAAGGTTTATGGAACCGCAGATGGAGGTGAGGCAGTATGGTCTGAGAATCAGGAAGTAACCGTCAATAATGGGATTATTAGTACAATTCTTGGAAATACAAATCCGTTTACTGTGATACCACCAGAGGCATTTTTAGAGTTAACTGTTGCAGGATCTACGCTATCACCTAGGCAGGTTCTAACATCAGTGTTCTATTCTGTTCTATCAGATACTTCAGCATATGCAAAAACCGCAAACTACGAGTCATTATCAAACTTACCTGATTTAGATATCTACGTTTTNAAGGACTCNNTAGAAAATTACGCTACTAGTGCAGATTTATATGACACGCTATCTGCTTATCAGAAGTTGGATTCCAACTTAACTGACCTAGTTGAGGATGGACTCCTTTCTGCAAGCAAAGTAGAATATGGTATTTCTTCGGCTGGAGATTCTGGACAAACATGGATATCTGATGGCGATGGCGCTGGTACATGGGGGAACCCTGCATCAGTTGCAGCAGATGATATCATTATTGGGGATGGGAATATTTCCATACAAACTATAAATGGTGGAATAAGCATTGTCCCTTCAGATGGTTATAATATAACACTTGATAGCACTATAACTATTGATGGGAATTTAATGGGTCTAACAAATGATAGCGACCTACTCACCTTTTCAAGAGACACGTTGACGGTAAGGGGAACCGTAATGGCATCAACGATTGGTGGATTTGCCGTGTTGGACGAGGATGATATGGCATCTGATTCTGAATTACAATTAGCTACACAGCAATCAATAAAAGCATATGCTGATTCCAAGCAAAGCTATAATGAAAACTTAGAGGCAATAGGTTCACTGGAGCATGGGGATGGCAGCTTTCTTGTATCAAACGGTTCAGAGTGGACAGTTGAAAGCGACTCAGTAGCAAGGGCTTCCCTAGGACTTGGGAGCATAGCCATGCTAGATAGTGATAATATGGATATTAATGGAGGTACTATAGATGGGACTATAATTGGTTCTGAAAATCCACAAGTTGGAAATTTTACTACTGTTCAGGCGGAATCTAGAGCCTACGTCGGAGATATGATTATTGACAGTGGTAGTATAACGAGTGAAAGTGGCACTGTATCTTTTGATGATGAAACCATAACTACTTCTGGGACACTTAGCTCAGGGTCAGGTTCTACAATTGGGAACTTAACGTTAGCAGATGGATCTATATCATCTGCATCTAATCAAATAGACTTTGGAGATGATGATCTCTCTACAACCGGGACACTTAGTACAGGGATAGCAACTTTAGGATCAGGATCAACTATCGGGAACTTAACGTTTACTGATGGCACCATAGCATCTGAATCAGACAACATATCGTTTGGGAGTGATAATCTTTCCACAAATGGAACACTGACAGCAGGAGTATCAACTCTTTCATCAGGTTCTGAGATTGGTGATTTGACCTTGTCAAATGGGTCCATCACCTCATCTTCTGATGGGATTGATTTTGGAAATGATGCATTATCCACCACAGGAACTCTTAGCGCTGGTACTGCAA
>FUFK010074803.1_pt1 | contig 12532 bp, 9 predicted proteins | sample 1021851 | NCBI WGS metagenome assembly FUFK01 (sample SAMEA51879418, study PRJEB19060) | metagenome
TCAGCGTTCTTGCCATAGTTTGCTACGGCAGAAGTCCCATCATTTTGAATGAGGAACATTTGATTCGGATCGTCCAACACGTCAGCGTTAATAGTGCCTTGTGTAATATTGACCGAGCCGGGGTAATAGTTTGAAAAAGTAGGTTTACCAGTGGTTGGATCTGTGTAGAAACAACCATTAAATACGCCTACCGCAGCCGTGTGGCTGCTAGGATCAAACTGAAGAATGTAGCCATCTTTCAGAGTTACTAAGTCCCCCTGAAAAATAGCTCCTGCTTGATTATCTGCGATCTCATAGCCGTACTGCTTTTGTGAACCAGAAGCAGCTAAATTGCCAAGAGGACGCAAACCGAAAGCTTTATCAGCATTTGCCATGATAATTGTCCTTTAATAACAGGTTAATCGGACGACCGAGGTCCTCCGAGACTTACGCGCGACTGCCTTTCTGGTGCATTGATCTTCATTGAAGAGTGTGCATTTGCCTTCATCAGATCATTATCAGCAGCACGCATTTGATCATGGGTTCTTGAAGCGTAATACTCACGACGCTCCTCGGCTGTTTCTTCTGGAATCCTAGCTAATAACAGTCCACCGACAGAAATCACGCCAGCGTGTTTACCGTCTTCTTGAACTACGCTTTGGAACTCAGGATACTCGTCTGCACGGACCAGTTCATACCCCTCGCGGAGTTTGGAGGTCACGTTTATTCGATCTTCCTGTCCAGTAGACTCTGCCCGAATCCAACGGTGTTTATATCCCGGTGGGGCTTCAGGAGCATCTAGCCGAGAAGGTGGGCGCCAAGATTTGCGACGCGCAGTTTCCTCACGTGTCTCAGTGGATCGTTTACTGCGAGAAAGTTTAGGTACAGGTTTATCGCTCATGGCTTACCTCTTCACGTGTTTAGCATATTCTTCAAGTGGAACCCCTAATTTTTTAGCGATTGCAACCTCGCTGGGTTTCAACTTTATAGTACGGCGTGCTGAACTGTTGACTCCCGACGAGCGGGTTGCAGGAGCCACCGTCTGCACGGGTCGGTTGGTCCTGTTATTCTGTGGCGCAGGTTCAGGAGAAGCCTCTCCAAACTCTTGCGGGAATAATCCACGCATTCTGCGATCTATCTCATCATAATACTCATCTGTGGTCGGGTCAAACCCTTCGTTCTTTACTAACTCCACATGAATACCTCTAACGGTATTCGTCATCACAATATTTTCTCCAAACCACGGGTTCTTACCTGCCCAACTTTCGGCTTTTGGATCAGCCGTTGGTTGGGGCGGTGCAGGAAGCTGCACAGGAACTTCAGGTTGAGGAGCAGGCTGCCTTTCTTGTTGTGCTAACTGTTGTTGTTCAATTAAAGCCGCTGTAAGTCTTTGTTGCGCCTCAGTTTCTGTGTCAATATCACCTTCTTCACGAGCTTTTTTAACAACACTTTTAAGCGCAGTGACCTGTGTTTCAACTCTTCCTCTTGCCTCTCCCATACGATCAGTAGAGGCTTGTTGTAACTGTTCTTGTAGACTTTTGTGTTGCTCTTGGACGCTCTTAGCGTAATCTACCGCAGACTTTTCCCTTCTTTCAGACTCACGCAGCCTTGCGGTCAATTTATCTATTCGTTTTTTTACTTTGTCTGAATAATCATCTAAGTCCTCTGCATTAGGTGCTTTTTCAGCCGCCTCCTGCTTTTCTTCCTTTTCTTCCTCAACGATAGGAGCTTCCTCTTCTGAGGCAACCTTGGCTTCCGTTCCATCTTCATTCATTTCAACGGTAGCTTCCTGCTCATTTTCTCCAATATCAAACTCAAGTTCTTCGTTCTTTGGTTCAGCCATTAAAGTTTCCTCACATGTGCAAAACGTTCTCAGGATCAGTAACTATTCCCAAGATCTCGTCATCGTTTAAAAGTCTAATTTCACCGCCATCAATCTGAATACGCGAACCAGCGTAGCGCCCAAAGATTACCCAGTCCCCCTCGTTACACCACGCGCCATCTGGAAACTTAGATGGATCGGCATAAGCCAAAGGACCTTTCTTTAAAACAAACCCTACGTTAGTTGCAAGCTGCGTTCTTTCTTGTGTCTCTTTAGCCAAAGCAATACCGCCCTTGGTAGTAGCAGCCCCTCGATAAGGTAATAAAGCTATTCTCCAACCCGTCGGTTGAGGAATAAGGTCCATGACCTTTTGCTCTATTCCCCCCTCTTTTACCTTTCCCTCTTTGTTGTATGCGTCATTAAGACTAGGGGCAGCCTGTTTATCCTCGTCCTTTTGGCTTTCCCATTTCTCTTCTAACGCGCTTTTTGCTTCAGATTGCATGTGGTCTCCTATTAGTCATCTGAATGTTTTTTAATGTCCTGTCTAATTAAATCCTCTACAAGACGTATTCCTTCCAGACGACCCATAAGAAAACGATAACGCTCCATATCGGCAACGTTTCCACTCAATACTATTGCTTCCGTATCTCTTTCTAGCTTTCTGACTTCTCTCAGAATGCGCTCGGCAAACTCTAGCATGGTCTCTTCCCATGTAATGGCAGACAAGATAGCCCCTGTCTGAAAGGCTTACTTACGTTTACTTTTACCTGCTTTATTTAAAGCAATGGCTACAGCCTGTTTTTTTGCTGCTTTTATATTTTTTGGTTTACTAGAACCTATTTTACCTTGTTTATTATAAGTTTTAACCAATTCTTTTATATTTTTACCAATTATTTTACTACTTTTTCCTTTTTTAAGGGGCATTTTAACCTCCTTTTGGCGCGTAAATTCTTTCTCTAGCCACTTCGGTCCTTTCTCTGGCTATTTTTTCCTGCGACTGTATGCGCTCATCATTTGCTTGAGCATTCTCCATTATTCGCATTTGCTCATTCTTGAGTCTTTCTTGGCCCAATGCAAAATCGGCTTTATCTTTCTCCGCTCTTTGCGCCAGCTCTTGGGCTTTAAGTGCGACTAACGGGTCCTCTCCCTCTTGATTAGCGCCCGTAAGCTCTGCTTCCATCGCCTTCATTTCTCGTAAATTCTCTACAATCTTTAATGCAACCAATGCTTCTTTCTGTAATTCTGAGACCATCCTGTCAGGATCAGCACCGTATTGTTGAAACAGCTCTGCTTCAGTGTCTTCCTCTGCCTTTAACTTGATGTGGTCCATAACATGCTTTTGAAGCTCAGAGGCGGCTATAGGATTAGCTTGAATTAATGGAGACATCCCCATAATTAAGTGAGACGCAATGTGAGCATCGTGCTGTTGTCCCGCAAAAGCCTTGAGTTTCTTGCTATCCAACACCTCCATGTTCTCTGTTGCAGAGTCTTTTGGCATTTGGTTGGTTTCCATCTTGAGGATACCGTCTATGTCCCGCACGTTCATTGCCTGATACACACGGTAATACGCTTCATACATGTTGTGCATGTGTGGCGCGCTTTGAGCTAACTGCAACTGGGTCTGGGCCAAAGCAATTCGTTGTGCCGCAGAAAAGATATTAGGGTCTGCGATAGGCTGAACTGCAACCATGTGGTTAAAGTCAGCCCTTTTTACTGAGCGACTTGCTCCCGGCACGTCATAAGGGTACTCATCGTCCAAATACTCCCCAAACCCTTTAAACAACATCTCAAATTCTTGCGTTTGGGCATAGTAAAGGCGCTTGTGTATAGCTGACATAACCATAGAGCCACGCTCTAACAGAGCGATTGTAGTGCCCACAGCCGCCTGTTGGTTAGAATCCCCTACTTGCATGTCCGCAGTGCTTGCAAGACGCTTACCTGCGTCTACAGTGAACCCTAATAGCTGAAATAGTGTCTGACTAGGCTCTTTATAGGGTAAAGGCATCAAAGAACTACTTAATTCTGCTCCTCCGGCGTCCATATCTCTAAATTCGCCGGGTTGTAAAGGNTTATCATCGTCTGCAATACGCGCACCCTTAGCTTTAAAGCCTGCGGGAAGGTTTTGTAACGTGCCTGCGTCCAATAATTGCCTTAATGCGGCTGTTGCTGTCTTAGAAAGGCCGCCAATAAGGTGTACAAAGCCCAAACCATAGGCTCCTGTGCCCTCTACAAGCACATAATGCACAAAATACTCAAGTCGTAGCTTTAATTCGTCGTCTTCTCTCCAGTTTCGGCAAATTCTTAGGATTTGCCCTGATGCTTCGTCCATTGTGACGACATAAGGCAGCTTAATTTCAGTGGCATTGCCTTTTTCGTCCGTATCTTCGTACTCAGGTATGTCTAAATCTACCTGAAACTCTAACAAAGACAGCTCTTCAGGCTCTCCACTAGGGTTTATGCCTGTAATTCGATTAACCGCGTCCTTGATCTGATCATTATTTAAGGCCGATCCGTCTTCATCTACCTGTATGTCCAGATATTCGCCTGATACCACACGCTTTTTAAACTCATTTGAGTCCATTGCAAGACGATGAGTAATCCGGCGGCACTCAGACATGACACTAGAGCCGTTATATGGAATATAAAGGTCGTCAGGCAGCACTAAACGACTGACCATACGGCCCAAATAGTGGTCATAGTAGACTTTTTTAAAGGCAGAACCCCCGTAACCTGTGTAAAACAACAGTTGATCAAACTCAGGGGTGTACTCTTTCATCTCCGTAGTGATCTGATAGTTCATGAAGTCCTGCACGCGCGACGCCTGTTGTGTCTTATCTATGGTTTCTTTGCCCATGATCTGCGTGCGAACCGGACCTCCGGCTGGCATTAGCTCTTTGAACGCCTGTGCTTGGAATTGCACTATGGCCTCGGTAAGCATTGGATGCACCGCACCTGCTGCTCCACGGAAAGGCTGTGTGCGTTCCTCTACTTTAAGCCCCAATAACTCTAGTCCCTTAGCATACATTTGATTCCAGTCTTTTCGAGAACTGCTGTCTGCTTCGTAAAAAGCTAATAAATCCAAAGAGATACGTGTAAGGTCCGTTTCATCAATGTTTTCTGCCAGATTCTCATAAAAATCAGGGTCCTTTTCTGGCTCAATCTCTAATGACGCTTCTCCGTCCTCGTCAATAACCACCTCTATCTCAGGCATGTCCTCCATGCCTTCTATAACGGTAACCTCTGTCTCTGGTGCTAAATTGACTACTTTATCTACTGGCATCGTCTTGTCCTAAATGTATGTTTGATTATGTGTTGCGCGCTCTACTAAGCCGCCACTTTTCATTTGTTGATACCTTACCTGACTTGGTAAGTCCGTGCCATCCGACGCGGATAACGGCGCAGGAGCTTCAGATTTCTTGTAATACTGCACACCTTTGGCGTATACCCTGTCGCCCACCACGGTAGCCAGATCAGCGCCTTTCACCGCTTGCCCTGTGTTCATGTCGATAAATAAGTGATGTGCTTTAGGATTGAAACCTATCTCAACAAAATCGCCGCCTTCTTTAAGCACGTTTTTATCAGGAACATAATTACCGTCTACAGACATAGCAGGGAACTTGGCTTTAGCCTCTGGAACATCCATTCCTGAGATCTTAGCCGCTATACCCCGTCGTCCTTTTTGGCTTACGTTAAACACCACGTTTTCCACGGTAGCGTAAGGAACGTAAGAAAGCGCCTCTCCATTGAAATTGTTCTTATGAAGTGTCTGAAGCTTATCTAAACCTTTTGGAGCATTAGGGATCTTAGAATTAAGATTAAGTCGAATACCCACTTTTGTTCCTGTTTCTACAGGTGCGTTTATTAAGGCATCGGCTCTTTTTGTGCCTGCTGAGGCGTTAGAAGTTAATTCTTCTAGGGTTTGTAAGTTCTTGGGAGTGTAGTTTCTTAAACGCTGACCGCCGCTAAGGGTCTCGTCAACGCCTACTTCTAAAGGTTCTACAGATACTTGGACTCGTTCTTGCCCCAATTGGCTATCGCTTTGGTCCGCAGCTTGTCCATCTCCGCGTCTTTTCGGCGTTCCTCCGGTGTCAGAAACCGAGGTGGGGGTGGTGGGTTTTTCAAGGTCCGTGTTCCTAGTGAACCCTTGGTATATGTCTTCATCAATAACTCCTTCCTTTTTCATTTCATCTAACACGGAATTCACTTTCCGCACAGTAGTATCATAATCTAAATCAACCACTTCGTCAAGTGTTCCCTGCCTAATATCGTCCAACCCGCCTTGGTTACTGGTCACGGTCAGTCTAAACGCCTCATTGTCTGCATAACGCTCATTAAGACGCTTCAGCGTCTGCCGAGCATCAACGTGCATACCAGCATAGTAGTTTATAGGTATGGTTCGCCCCGACCCAAATTCTTTCTTTTGTTTCATAGCCCTATCTACTGCTTGCCTTATCGCCTTTTCTGGGTCGCGCAATACAAAAGCTACTTCGACTTGTTTGCCAGAAGCAAGAGCAGCGTCTATGCGTGGAGCGACACTATCGTAAGTGGCCATACTGCCGTCATACACTAGATCAGCCCCTTTCCTCATTTCTCCTGCAAGACCAGAAGATTTACCTGAAGCAGGCCCTCCTCCGGTAAACAACCATTTTCCGGGTTGTCCTTGTGTCTCGGCTAGTTTCATCTCGTAAAACATATTGTTAAGCGCGCCAGAAGGCTCATGCACAGAAGTAGCTATTGTCCTGTCCGCTAAGTAATTAGGGTTAAGCTCTCTGAACACGTCCGTATCATGCACCTTGCCACCGTCAGTTTCAGGATGCTTCTTATACAGCTCAAGCATTCCCATAGGATCACTGGCAATTTGCCTGTTCCATGTTTCTGCTATTGGATCGCCCTTCACGCCTTTAAGGTTGGCAACGTCCGCGCCGGGATAGCCTTTACTATTAGTAGGTTCCGGTAATGTTCTTGCCACTTGAGCGGCGTACTCTTCAGTAAACGGTACAAAAGGAACTCCCGTCTCTGTTGATTTTCTAACAGACGGAGTTCCCGTTGACGACGCGATTTGATCTACCGTTTTAATAAAATCAGGAGAGCCTGCTTTGTCTAAATCAGCAAGCATCTTGGCTGATTCAGTAGCAAAATCGTCAGGCTTTATAGTTATTAAGTTTTCGTCAAAAACAACATAGTTCCTTGTGCTTTCACCTGTGTATTGGTCCTTCACCATACTTCCTTGATCAAGATACGTTATACCATCAATGTCCGCTATTTCGTTAAGGTAGCTACTTGCCGCTGCTTTTGCTTGTTCATCAGAGGAATACTCTCCTTCTCGCAAAAGTCGATTGGTCAACGAGTTATATAACGTAGCTCCTGTCCGAGAGTCTAACTGTTCTTTATTAAGTGCAACTGTACCGTCCCAGTTTTCATGGTTTCGTGGCATCCCTAACCCTCTAGTAAACTCTTCTGCTGCAAAGTTTTGTATAGCTTCCGACTGTTTACTTAAAGGTGCGTCCCAATCAAGGAGATTTTCTGCTGTGGTCCCTAACGCTACGTTGTATAACCCTCCTTCAGTAGGCATTTCTTTAAGTTCTTCAGCCACTTTTGCCGCTTTTTGTCTCATCGAGTCTGAATAGTCGGAAGAACTGTATCTTTTAATTATTTCAGCGGGAGTTTCGTGCATCATTGCGCTTTCCCAAATCTGCATTGTTTCGTAGTCTTCTGCCGCTTCCGCTGCTTTATACTTATCATACATTAAGTCTTCTGCTTCAATAGAACGAGGTTGGTAAGTCTTTGCTAAGTCTGAAGCATCAGCAAGATAAATGCCGCTACCGTAAGCCTGAGCGCCATGTCCTGTGCCTATTTTGTCACTACGAAACTTTTTAAACTTATGAGGAGAACCATGCCATGCGTCTATTGCTTTGATCTCTTCCAACATCTTAGCTGCATCGCCCAAGGCTCCTTTTTTAATAGCCTCTTCTACCGCTTTTATAGTTGCTCTTCTACTGAGCCTTGCCCCCATGCCTACTAAAGGCACTGCACCTGCTGCGGACAACGTTACTAGCTGCTCGTATAGATCGGCAGCTTTAGTGTCCCCCGCAGCACGGGATTCATTAGCAAGGCCCGAAAACTTACCCACGTCCACACCAGAACGTATCTCTCCTATAATAGGAGCCATGTCCATCAGGAATCCTGCCTTGTCCTCCTTAAACCCTTCATACATCGCGCTTCCAAGAAACCCTACGTCCTCTCCGAGTTCCGCTAGTGGGTCCTCACTTTGCACTATCTCTTTGCCGTAGTCATAAACAGTAGAGGGGATTTTCTGAGCACCCGCAAGAATGTTTTGCAACATCGTGGCGCTTTCTGTCTGGTCCGTGTCGCTCGGTCCTTGAGCCAAGGACGCTAGAGTAGCGGCCTCGGCCTCATCCTTTTTTAGGCTGGCAAGTCCCCCGTCAGCAAAACCACCCGCGTAGCCATAACGTAGATCAACGGGTTTGATCGCACCGTAATATCCTGTGTCTCCCGCGCCTGCATAGGCTGCCTCCTGTAGCCCTGCGTTAACGTCGCCATAAGAAAGGTCTCTAGGCNCTATTGAACCTGCTGCCGCTGTGGGAGATGTACCCGTGGAAGGTGTAGGCGCAGCACTGTCCATGTCCGATTCGTACTTGGTATATGCCGCGTTAAACCTCCTGTTAATGTCCGAGTTCACGTCAAACAAGCTGCCGTCAGCCATAGCCTGCCTGACATCGCCAAACTCGCCACTCATCAAACGGTTTCTAAACTGATTAAAGGCCGCTGTATTGCCGTACTTGGAACTGCCCAAACGCCCCCGCAGGAAATTGCCTATAGTCTGTCTGTCTCTTGCAAACCTTTGTGACGCAGAGGTCATCCCTCCTGCCTGCTGGATTGCCAAAGGACTTAACAACGACCGACGGCGGGATGTCACGCTAGGGGGAGTGAAGCTGTATCCTGAGCCTGTGGCCGAAAGTAACTTCGCTGCGGGAGTGTAATCGTATTGACCGGGCATGTTAGGAATCGCGGTTCGCGGTGCGCTGTCCCTAAATTGTGTATCTAAAGCTGGTTGCCCCTTGGCATAAATATCAGCGCCTGCGTTAGCCGCTGCAAAAGCCGCAGGATCGTAAACCGTGGTTGGCGTAACAGGGTTCTGCGCCGTTACGTCGGGGAAAGGATCAGGAGCCGCAGCACCTGCGCCCCCTGAAGGAGTAGTTGGCGTAGCCGGAAGAGCCGGAGTAGCCGGAAGAACTGGAGGAGGAGCAGCCTCCTCTTTAGGCGTAGGGGTTTTAAACAACAACGTAGGATCAACACCTGTGTTCACAAAATCCTGAAAAGTAATTCCGCGCTCTGTAGCTATGCGCTGCGCTTCAGCACGCTCGGCATCCGTTATTCCGTCCTCCATCAACCCTGACACGTAATCACGGGCCTGTGCCTGCAAAGAAGCCACGCCGTCCTCGCCCCTAGCTGAACGGGCCGCTGCTTCTGCCGCCAAAACAGGATCTCTAAGAAAAGCCGATTCCATTGAGGAGGGAGTCTTAAACGTAGTAACAGTAGGGTCTTCAGTAAGCGTGAATATCTTATCCAGTGCCTGTTGGCCCACGCCTGCATTAATCAGGTCCGTGGTGCTTATGCCTGCTTCCACCATAAGATTGTACGCATCTGCCCCAGTCGGAGCGTCTGCATTAGCAATATAACTTTCAGCTAGGTTACGCAGGTTAGCGTAATAATCCTGAACGCCTTGGTCCCCTGCTTGTTGCGCGCGTCTTAGCGCCTCGGATGCTTCTCCTCCTGTTGCCATACGCAAAGGAAGCTGCGAGAGCATTTCTCGCGCGGATAAATTCGGCATAAGGGCGTCCCCTTAGTAGTTTGTTTTAAATTCGTAAGTATTCTATATCAATAATACGTTGGTACAAAGCTCTCTGATTGAGGTTCGTCCTGATAATCTGAATGCAAAGAGATAAAATTGCCTGCTCGAAAGCGCATTAATGCCTGAGTCGTGCTGTCCACCATGTCATCATTATCCCCATTNGGGAAAGCAGCACACTCCTCTATCAACTCTTCAGCCCAAGCAGTCTGGGGCGCCCAGATCATTCCCGATTCCAACAAAGGCGCTACCGAGTTGGCCCTAGAGATCTTGTCCTGCCCCGCTCGACGACCGCCGGGCGAGTACATGGTTACCGGAATGCCTACCCTTCTCAATTCCTGTTGAAGCGTGATCCCCGTCGCTTTGGCCTCGATTAACACGTTATCCGGCTGCCAATACTCATATTGCTCCTTGGCCACCCGTTTAAGTTCTGGGAAATCATACCTGCCCTTTCTCACGTCAACCAACAAGGCGCTTGGTCCAGAGTCCTCGGAAGGATAGAACACGCCCCACGTTGTTATCACAGAAAAGTCCGCTGTCTCCTTTTTAGAGTACGCCGTGTCGTAAGACTGAATAATATACTCCAAAGCAGGCATGTAATCGTGCTCCCAAGGCTGCCACCACTCCCGCTTGAGTATTGCGCCCTCGTCCGCAGTCGGACGCTGCTGGTACATGGCGTTCCACTTCTGCACGGACAGTGAAGCACGAACCGCCTTGAGTTCGTCCAGTTTCCAGAAAGACGGCCATAACGGTTTCTCCTCTTCAGTGTCCTCGTTAAAAACCGCAGGAAACTCGATTATTTCCCATTGGTCCGCGTTATGTGAGGTCTGGGCCTTGATCAACCTTGCTGTCAGGTCCTTTGTGCCCCAACGAGTCATCACGATAACTACCGCGCCGCCGGGTTGTAGTCGAGAGCGGGGTCCAGAGGTATACCACTCCCACGCATTGTCCAACGCAAGCTGAGACTGAGCATCTTGTTCCGAATGCGGATCGTCGATGATTAATAAATCAGCGCCTCGTCCTGTCATCGCACCCCCTACACCTACAGCAAAGTATTCTCCACCGTGGTTCGTGTCCCACCTTCCGGCAGCCTTGCTGTCCGCTTTGAGCTGCACCTTGTCAAAAAGCTGTTGGTAGGTGTCCAACTCCATCAGGTTCCTGACTTTCCTGCCAAACCTTACGGCAAGTTCGCCAGTGTGCGTGGCTTGGATAATCTTGGTTGAAGGCTCACGGCCCATGATGTATGCCGGAAGCAAATAAGATGCAAATTCTGATTTCGTGTGTCTGGGAGGCATGTTGATTATCAAACGTTTCAAAGTGCCGTCGGCAATACGGTCAAAAGCTGACGCCATNTTTTCGTGATGGCTACTNATTATCGCTTCNGGCCANACNTANCGAGAGAAACCTAGAAAACTGCTTTTGCCTTTGTCCTGAGCTTCGAGCAACGCGAGGCGCAGCTCCAGCTTTAATCTTTCTGCTTCAACTTCCGAGGGAATAGGTGCGTGCATAAAGGTCCGTTTTCGTTTGAATTTTGCAAAAATTTTTTGCGGTTTTGATTTTCCAGAGAAAGGGGCCTGTTTTCAAGTAGTTTCCCCTAGAAGTTCAATGCCATTTTCGTTTTGCTGATAATTATTTATGTGAAATCGAGCTAAAGCCCTGCCCACCTGCAAATGGCCCGAAAAGCGGGGTTCGAGGTACGAGGTGCGCGAACCTTGGACCGTTTTGGCCAAAAGGGACCCGCCACGCATGTTTCACGTGGAACTATTTCCGGTAATACCTATTACCGGAAATAAGCAACTCTAAGCAAATCAAGCACTTAGCTCCTAGATGCGAGGCGTTCTCATCTAGGACCGAGGGTCGAGGGGGAGAAAAGCCAGAAAAAAAGAGGGGGAAAGAGGGCGCGCCCTCTTTCCCAGTTTAGAGTTCTAGCGTATTACTCAGTAGGGAATAATAGTTAAGCGTAGTCGCGTGGGTTTAAAACGTGTTATGTAGTCTTAAAACTTACATAATAAAAGTAGTAAATAATAGTGAAAAATAGTTGCAAATATCCCCCAGTTATGAGACTATAAGGGTGTTGGAAATATACAGGAGAAAAATGTACAAAGAGACTTGTTTAAGATGCGGTGGAAAAGGTGAACTCTGGGAGTTTAAGCACGTCATGGGCGGCAGGTGCTTCAAATGCAACGGGGACGGCTTTGTAGTTCTTAAACACAAACGTAAGTTAAAGCCTCCTGTTAAAACGCTCACTGAGAAAGAAATTGCCGTCATAGAAGCTAATAATGCTCGTTATCATGCTGAGTGTAAGTTAGCTGAAGAAATGGCCGCCGATGTACGTTTTGATCATGCTTTCAAGATAATTGAGGCTCTCGTTGAAAAGAAAGGCAATTTTGTTAAAGACGTAATGAGAGACATTGTTTACGAGGGTGGATTTCCAAGGGGTAAGGGCGCTGAAATTGTAGTTAAGATAATGGGAGAGCACATGGGAGAGGAGGCTGCTAAAAAGGAATTTGAGAGAGTTGAAAAGCTACTTAAAAGGAATTAAATAGTAAATAATAGTGAAAAACAGTTGCAAATATCCCCCAGTTATGCGATTATAGGGGTGTTGGAAATATACAGGAGAAAGGAGAAAAAATGTACAGAGAGACTTGTTTAAGATGCGGTGGAAAAGGTGAACTCTGGGAGTTTAAGCACGTCATGGGCGGCAGGTGCTTCAAATGCAACGGGGACGGCTTTGTAGTTCTTAAACACAAACGTAAGTTAAAGCCTCCTGTTAAAACGCTCACTGAGAAAGAAATTGCCGTCATAGAAGCTAATAATGCTCGTTATTATGCTGAGTGTAAGTTAGCTGAAGAAATGGCCGC
>FUFK010041051.1_pt1 | contig 12528 bp, 29 predicted proteins | sample 1021851 | NCBI WGS metagenome assembly FUFK01 (sample SAMEA51879418, study PRJEB19060) | metagenome
GCATGAAACTGCATTGCCATAAGTGTTAGTTATATATGGTCCCTGTAATACCTGTATAGCCTGGTTCGTAACACTACCTGAGCTGTTAGCTACAGGATTAGCAGTAGCACTGACACCACCTACTTCATTGGCATAGATGGGAGTACTAAATATNTTTAATGCAACTAGTAAATACTTTACTGACTGAACGTGGAAACCGTGTCTGTGACTGAGGTTACCTCGGTNGTCCTCTGNATTATGGTCTGAGATTTTAGCCCTGGTTGACTGAGTGTTGTAGTCAGTTGCCAGGGTTTGCTTGAATCTGTTACAGAGAAGTTCGGCATATTTGTAGCATCTAGGCTTGTCCACGTAGAATTAATTCCATTTACTGCTTGGGTCGTGCTCGTAGCAGGAGGCACCAAGCTATTGCTATCTGTTTTTATATTATTACCTGTAACTGTATATTGCCAGCCCGTCTGATATTCGATCACATTTATGGTTTCCGTTACTGTACTGGATGTCTCAGTATGACTGGTAAGACTACCACTCTGAAAGTTTGGGACCACGGGAACGCCTTCTACAGGTGCACTCAATGAGCTTAATACGACCACAGGTATCACACTTCTCAGGATCTTTACCATTTTCATTTTCTTTGATTGCAAAAGCATGATCTCTTAACTTCATTTAATACTGATCTCACTGGTGAATTGACCAACAGCACTGGTGCCACTACCGCCTCCAACTAGTGTGATCGCTCCTGCAGTTGTAATTGTACCTGCAAGGTCACCTGCTGATCCTGATGCAGTAGAAGTTTGACTACTGAAGTTACCTACTGCTCCGACACTAGGAGCACTTGTAGCAACCGCATCCCCTTGAGTAAAGGATTGTGTGAATGAGAAGCTGTTGCCAGCTGTCTTCTGTGTAACTTCTAGAGCTGGTATCGCACCTACTCCACTTGATATAGTTAAGCCTCCAATACCATCTGAGACTGCACTGCCACCACTTGGTGTGTAAGTTGTATCGACACCAGATCCACTTACTGAATAGGTTGTTCCTATCCGTTCAACCTGGGTTGCTGCAGCATTCACCTGGAGTTGGACACTACTAGTTAGCTTCGAAGTAATATCTGCTCTGACTGGGGCTGCAAACAACAGAAGAAAAGGGAGTATCTTCCACATGATGCTTAAGTATAAATATTCATAAGTCTACCACCACCTTAAACAGGAATTCTGTATCAAAAATTGATACCTGTAGACTATTTTTATATATAAATTTAGATATGTCTTGTACAAAAGATCACAAAGAAGGAGAAGATCCTAAGAAGGGTAAAGGACCATTCGGAAAACTTAAAGAAAGTATTGATGACAAAGAAGATCAACTAGCTATTGTCAGTAACTTTGTCAGACTAGGTGTGTTGATTTGGAGTGGATTCATTCTCACTCTTAACTACATTACGATTCCAGGTTGGGAACAAAGTAAGATTGATCCAACTTTCATCGCCAGCGTCTTTACGGGAACTCTTAGTACCTACGGTGTGGAGGCTGCTAAGAAAAGAGGTAAGAATAAGGATGGAGATAGCTCATCGTCAATTCCAACTCAGACAATCAGGATAGAACAAGCACCGATAAAGATTGTTACCAGTGATAAATAGTGTTAGTAATTAGTTAGTTACTTTTAATTATGGAAAATTTAATTGCAGACTTAAAAAAACAATTAGTTGATCAAAGGATGGAACTTGTTACTAATATTAAAAATAGTGAGGAAGCTTTGATTCGTACAAAGGAGGGATTTTTGAAAGTAGAAGGTGCTCTTGAGATTATTAGTATTCTTGAGACTAGGATTGCAGAGCAGGCTAAAGATGAAACTGTTGCAGAAGTGGTGGGTAGTAGCTGATGATCGATGAGTTCACAAAAGGACGTTTTAAAGCTTTGGCATTAGTATCTCAGTATCTTAAATGTCCCTCTCGTGAGCTACTTCTTGAGTCGATTTACAAAGATATAAAGGAAGAAGATCTTCGTTGGGTTACAGATAGATTCCATTATTACACTCTTCGATTGTTGGAAGATGTTGAAGAAAAGATAAAGCATTCTAGAAAATCTAATTAGTAATTAAGGCAAAAACACCTAGTAAAGAATTTGAGTACCCGATGTAGGATCGAGTTAAGAACTTTAAGGAGCAAGTCTTATGAACAGTCCATTTTATATCCCTAATTGGCAGTATCATTCAAGGAAAGATACAAAGTTAGACTTCATAAGGGAAGAGAATATGCTGAGAAGAACATTGCACCGTGGAAAGTCAATAATCAAAAAATTAAGGCACACCTAAAAGGAAAATGTATGCACATTAGGGTTGACCTAATGAAGCATGAGTGCCCATGTTCCATACGGAAAATGAACTACTACAAAACCTTATTGTTACCAGTCCGAAGAGTGCGAGAAAGAAGTTTAGAGAGAGTATTTTCGAATCGTGGGGATGGAAATGTATGTATTGTGACACCGAGCTTACCGAACAGACTGCAACCATTGATCACATAAAACCAAAATTCAAAGGGGGTCATTCAACCAGAAGCAACATGGGTGCCTGCTGTAGTAAATGTAATTCCAAAAAAGGTTCTCAGTTGATATCTGATTACTTTAATGAGTCTCATCCATGTTATTCAGAGGCAAAGGCAAGTAAAATAAAAGAATGGACAGATCAACACTTTGTATTGTTGAATTTAACAGTTGAATAAATCATGGAAAATCCAGGAAATTTTGAAGATTTTAGAACCAGACAAGCTAATGATAGAGCAGCAGCATTAGATGCTAAGTATGATCCAGATGATGACATNGCAGCTAGAAGATTTGGAGTACCTATAGAGGCTAGTGCTTTCTTGAAAAATTTTATGAAGAAAGGTAAGTCTATGGGAGGGTCCGAATCAGCTATGGGAGGAGAGGTTTAATGAAAAAAGATAAAAGAGTTGAAGCAGAATCTTTCTTGGGAAATAAAGTTGAAGAAATTCTTGCAGATTTGAGAAGAGGAAGGACTCTTGAAGCAGGGGAAAGATCTATGAAAGGAGCTACTGATATGTCAGTCAATTCTCCAGAAAGAGTAGCTAATTATATGTAATGTCGAGTCGTAAAGAGGCTAAAAGTAAAGCCCAAATGAGAAAAGATAAGATGAAGTGTAATAAACCCCAGAGGGCTCCGAAGGGTGCTAAACAGAAATATATAGTTAAAGCCTGTGATGATGGTGAACAGAAGATAGTTAGGTTTGGTTATAGAGGTATGCAGGACTTCTTACAGCATAAAGATCCCAAACGTAGAGCAAGTTTTAAAGCACGTCATAAGTGTTCAGAGAAGAAAGATAAACTAACACCTGGCTGGTGGGCATGTAATTACAACTGGTAGTTGCTAAAAATAAATCCCACGATAGTTTAATATCATGAAATGTTTTTATTGTGATACAGATCTGATAGTTAAGGGGGATAGCTCTCTGGATAATGATGATCAGTATAGAGACACTTATGACAGGGTTACTTATCTAGATTGCCCTAGATGTGGAGCCACTGTAGAGGCTTACAGAAGACCTATACATCTTATTTCTAAACTCCATACTAAAAGGGAAGCATCATGATGAACTGTTGGCACTGTGGTCCAGATGTCCAATTAATTTGGGGAGCAGACTTCAGTGGGGAAGATTATTGTAATGATGAAATTTCTATAGTTAGTAATCTTTCCTGTCCTAAATGTGGATCATATGTAGAGGTTTATTTACCGAAAGATGAGTATAGACCTGACTTTGCTGAGAATATGGTAGAATCCAATAAATCTGATGAACCTGTTTGTGATATCTAAATAAGAGACCAGGCTCTATACCACTTAGTAAGAATATATTTTTTACCTTTTGTAGGAGGTAATGCTTCATGCATGGTTTTAAAGTTCGGCCAGCCAAAGCTATAGAGATTGTTCCAGAATATAGCTAATCCAGGTTCAGGTTTAATTTTTAGATCAAGGAATTTGAAATAGGTTTCTCCTCCTTCTTCTACATCATTAAGATAAATCATGAATGTCCATGTCCTCTGACCCATCCATTCACAGTATGTTTTGTATTCTGCAGACAGAGGATGGTAGTAATCCCAGTGGCTTTTATAGAATTCACCTTCTTCATACTTCTGACCTTGTATAGATTCTCCTAAAAAAGGATCTAGATTCATATAGTTTCCTATTTTTATAGTGAGGTCGGCTCCCAGTTTCGTCAGGTGAGGACTGAAATTACAGGTCATAGATGTTCTGTATTCAGATAACATTACATAATCATCTTCATTTGATACTGCTGATGGATGCAATTCAGTATCCATGTATTCAATAGCTTTTTTACATTCTTCCTGACTTAAAAAATTTTTCTGTAAATATATCTGAGTGAATGGATATTTAAGTTTTTCTGCTGTATCGGGTATCTTTAAGTCATAGAATTTTTTGTAATTCACAAATCTAGGCTTCTTTTTGAACTTATGTATCTCCATTAATTCTTCAATCTCATCTTTACCACAATCGAAATATTCTTCCATATGTCTTTCAATTTGTGGTCTGCTTGCTCCACTAATTGCTGAGATTAAGAACTCATGTTTTGCAGCTTCAGTAATCATAGAGTCTAGAATGTTAGTAACGTCAAGGATGTTTGAGTGGAACCTTTTGTCTTTACCTTTATTATCATCTTTTATTCAATAAATGCCAGTAGCTCTTACATGCTAAATCAGGGATTGAAGAAGAGTGATATAATTCCTTCCAGGAAAAATAAAATTTACGAAGACTGACAGGGATGGCATCCATAGTTTCTGCTGTTAGGATAGTGAATAATGATTAAACGTCATGTTAGATCTAGATATAGATCAACAGTTTGCTATCCATGCAACTGCTATAGCGATTAAAGAATTTGATCGAGAGGAGTTGGAGGAAGCTTTTGTTGAAATGCTATATAATAAAGCAATGGAACGCCAGACTTTTATAAATATTATGAAAGAACATGGCATCGATGCTGAGATTACTCTTACTTTTCTAAACGCTAATCAAGTCCCTTAATAAATATGGCTACTCGTACAATTTCAGGTACTCTAGACACTCTCGAAACAGATGGTGCTGAGATAACCTACAAAGGATCAACAGATGCCTGTGATCGTAGTGAAAACATTCGTGGATTCCAGGTCAACCCTGGAGGAACAGGAGACATAATCGTAAAGATTGACAGGAGTACTGGTATTAAATCAGTTGAGATCTTTCAAGAAGATGTATATGCTGGTTCTTCAGCCCCTACTGGGTATAAAGGGTTCAGTGATATAGAACAGAATGGTAAAGGTAAAGGTGCGGTTGGCATGACAGTTACTAATGCTGCTAAGAATTACCTTGTCATATTGAAAACAGATGGCTATTCTGAGGTGACCTTTGGTGGCACCGTAGATGTCCCTTAAATTAGATACCTCTTATCTAAACAAAGANTCTTTAAGACTAATAAAACACTTCAATCGGGCCAGGACTCTNANGGGTTCTGGTCGTTTTGCTTCTTATAAGGACTATGGAGAATCAATATGGAGAATAGGATATGGAAGCATGGAGATACATGGAAAGGTTGTTACACATAGAACTCGTGCAACTGAAAAAGAAGTTGAAGAGCAATTAAATACGGATTTACAGACACTATCTCATAAGCTTTCAAAGATAATATTCTGGCCATTGAATGCAAAAAAGAAAGCAGCTGTCATTAGTTATGCATTTAGTAATGGTTTTATTCCATTTAAAAATTCTCAGCTGTTAGAACTTATTAACTCAGGCTGTCACAAGAAAAAATTGATTAGAGAGTGGTCTCCTTTTATTAATAAAGCCTGGTTAAATAAGTCTGATTTAGTAATAGANCAACGTAGGNCTGAACTTAATTTATTNTTCGCACCAGATAAGGAAGTACCTACCTTCCTTCCTCATAAATGTAAGTTGAAATATTGTTTGCTAAATATACATGAAACATATAATGGTAATGTAAACCAAATTAAAGGTATTAATTATCTAGAAAAAAAGATTCAAGAACTTGATCCTTCAGGGGAAGTCTTACGTCGATTTTTCCGTTACTGGAATCAAGAACCCGGAAATTTGGGATCCCCGAAAAACATCTAGATCCTTTGATCCAATCAATGAGATCGATTAATTCTAATTCTTCACTATAACCTTCCATAAATTCATCGTAGTCGAGATCCAGGTCCTCCATTTCCATGTTGCCAAACTTTAAGTAATACTAAATATCCGATTAAGTCTGTAATAACATCCTCATCACTTTCTAAACTATCATTACCCTGCTTAATCCTGTTTAACTTATCGTCGATCCTGACCAGGATTTGTTCTCTGGCATCAGCTTTACTAAATATCCTAATAGGTTTTAATGCAGAATTCCCATAAGCACGATTCTTTGCTAATAGAAGATCTCGAATATCGTTACAAATCGCAGCGATTAGAGATTCCGTCCGACCTCTCTCATCATCAGGAACTAAAAGATTCACATTACCAGAACTCATTTGCAGTTGGTTTTAGTAAAATATTATCATGGCTCAAAAACTCTCACAAGTCTACGACGTAGATAACAGATATAGGGAAGCGAAAGGTGTACCTGATAATACAGCTGGTAAAAGATTCCTCCAAGAATTCATAGCAAGAGATAAAGAACTATCAAAAGATCCTATAGAACCTTCAAGGAGAGAGGATGATAGATTTATTTTACCTGCTCAGGGAGGAACTGTACCGATAGCAGCACTTGGCTTAGGCTCTCAATTGAGTAATACTGATTCTAGAACTACATTTAGAAACGCATTCAGAGCGTCACAATCTTAATCATGCCTTTACCAGAACTCGTCTCTACAACAACTCATGGTGGAACAGTACATAAATATTCAATTCCAGGTGGTAGAAGTACTTTTGATCGCTACCTTGCCTGCTTCTTAGGCAGCTGTAAGTTTTGTACTGATCATGGAGAAGCTTTGGATTATGTATATAGCTTGCAAGATAAGATGATGACGAAATGTTAATTAATTATCTTTCCGATATTCGAAAATATATCCCTGAATCTTTCTGAAGGTTCCACTGACAGACTAGGTGGTGGTAGATAGATGAAGAATCCCCATGTAAAAGGGTTATCGAATCTATAGTAATCATTACCTTTTATCAAGTTTGCCCTATCCGTCGGTATGCAGATAGGATAGTTCCACATGTCAGGATATGCTCGCATCATTTCATGATTGCAGGAGAAGAATAAAGCTTCATAGATGTTACGTAGCTTCCATTCCTTCTCTAAGCGTCTGAACCAAGCGATAGAAGGACTCATGGCTCCTGCACCCCCACGCAGACTCCATCGCCATGAGCCTCGCTTCTTGCTGTATGAACAGCGTCCATAGGTAGGAGGGAAACAATATACCTTACCAGTCCAGGCTATCTCTGTATTTAGACCATCTTCTTTCTTGGTATAGAAGTTCTTGGCATGTATAAAATCTTTATTTGCTTTCTCTGTACTACAGGGATCTAAATCTATATCTCCAAGTAAAGCATCAATGTAAGGTAAATATTCAACAGGAGTTATCCAATCCTCTTCTAGATTCCATATTCTTTTCGCATTCTCAAAGTTTCTACGAAAGGTTTCATAACTCTTCTTCATATAGTTAAGTTATAATATAAACAATATTTAAACAAGACAAATGTCAATAGGTGGCTTAGTACCTGGGGTAGCGGAATACATTCCAGGTTATAAAGATGCAAGAGGTTATCACATGGGGTATGATACACAACAAACTCCTTTTGAAGTAGCCAAGGAAAGAGGTTTAGCTGGAGTACTTGGTGGAACCGCAGATATGATAACTAGGGGATATACAGACTTCGATAAAAGAGGAGACTCTAAGAAACAGAAAGATGCAAAGAAATTTTTAAATCAATTTATGTATGGAACTCAGGGTGATGCTGCTAGAAAAACTAGAGATGAACGGGGAGGAGGTGATATTACATCCTTTAGCCCTGGTCCACGTCCAGAATTAGGTGAATTTAATTATAGTTTTAATCAGAGATAGTGGTGCTTAAAGCTTTAAAAAATAGTTGGATAAGAGCAACAGAACTCGCTCAGGCTGCTAAAGGCGGAGGAAATTTGAAATTAATGGGTGAAGGTAGAGGACCATTACCTGAATTTGGGGCTGGTGAATTCTTAAGAGGGATTACTGGAATGAAGATAGCTGAATCTGATGCAAAAGATCCAAAATTCACAGAAAATTTAAAGGAAAATATAAAGAAAGATGTAAAACCTGAGAATCAGGCAGTATTTGAAAAAGATCTACAGGCGGATAAAGATAGACAAAGACAGGAATGGCTTGCTAAAACAGCTAATAGCCCAGCTGCTAAAGCAGGTATGAGTGATGAACGNAGATGGCAGACACACTTAAAGAATCAGGCATGGAGAAAAGAGCAAGGAAGAAACTATAGTCATGGTGATTTCTTTTAATCCAAGGTGAANCTAAATTCTTTATGGGCTATAACCATTTCGGTTGTAGCTCTTTTTTGTTTTATAGANGGTTTACACGTTCTATATCACATGAGAGAGGAGGCACCTTCAGTCCTTAGCTAACTTGATCATCTCTTCTCGTTTGAAGTGAAATAATTTTAATCCTTTCTTATCTTCGATAATAAATAAGGCTTCTCTTTCCGGATCTATTGATTCAGCTTTGGCAATCGCCTTTCTCATTACCTCTGCAGCACCATCTATACCTCGGCTAGATAGGTCTTCTAAGCCTGTTATTAACTCTTTTGTAGTCATATAATACATACTGTTTTCTTTATTATCAGGAGAATAAACTATTACTCCAGGTCCTGATGTGGTAAAGAATTTTTCATAGAAGTCTGCCATGTCTGCAAGGATTCTCTCAATTATGAGAGTTGCCATCTTCTCCTCGTTTTCACTTGGGTTTGCTTTCAGTAGCTTCTTTATCAGTTTCTTTCTTCGATCTGTCATGTTTAACGTATTTGAGTAAGTCAGAATTTTTTAAAGTCTGGTGTAGTTTAGGTAATCCACGATAGAGAACAACAGGTTTACCTGCATTTCCTATCTTCTTTACTAATTTACCTTCTCTATCCCTGACCTTAATCAGTTCTTCTTGACGTAGCAGATACTCCGCTACACAACGATAACGTCGTTTCGAGTTGAGATCAATGTCGGGGAAACGATCACATATTGTAGCTGGCTGCATATCACTGAAAGCTATCCTTATCTGGTCAGCTAAAGACAAACCAAGAACCATGTCATTGGTTGAGGTCTCATGTTTTTCTACCATAGTTAGATAACGTCTGAGAGATGGATTATCGAAACTACCTGATGGTGGTATGAACATCTCAACCTGTTCAGCTAAGGAGTCTACTAATAACTTTTGGTAATTCTTGGTAGTGACTTTTGATATATCTAAATCCCTGAACCTGTAACTTTTATATTTTGTAACCGGCTCTAATTTTATGGGATTATCCTTACCTTCCGTCAGCATCCAATCAATAAAATCCATGCAGTGCGTACTTATGGCTAAAGACTAGCGTGATTATATTTATCTCACCAGTAGCAAAGTTTGTTATTTTTGTTAGAGTCAACTATATAGGTGAATAAATTTCATGAAAAGAGGAATCACTTGGGCTGAATTTTTACTATTGATTATCTTTGTTCCTAGTACAATTTTTGGAGTTACCAAAGGTTATGAGTATTTAGCTGATAAAATTACAATAGAAATAATATTTGAAAAATAATGGGTTCCCGTCCATCAGCTCCAACAACTTATAGACCTACTCCTACAGCACCTACTATTTATCAGTCGGTTATACCTGAAGAGGACTATAAAAACTTGAGCAACTATTTAGATGAGCTAAAAAAAGAAAGAGCTAAGAAAAAATCAGAAAGAAGTATTCATGGTCTTGGGGATGCTGATGTAACAGCACGTCAAAAAGTATATGCCAAGGCTGAAGAAGATGCATACAAAGCTTCTTTACCTAAAAGACCTGGGTTCCAAGCACCTAAACCATAACTTTTTCTTTACAGTTAGCAAGCCATATATCATAAGTCTCTTTTAGTAGATCATAGTCTTCTATTGGTAATATCATCACAGCTTTGTCTTCCCATACAAGTCCACCTTTCTCTTTTAAGTCAGTAATCATTGGTGTTTTTACACAATAGTGTTCATTTTCGTCTGTAACATCATCTAAAATTCTGTCTAAATCTCTTTCAAACTGACCAAGAGTAATGACTTTCATAGGAAAATTGTATATATTTTAAGACTAACAGTACAATTCTATGCAGTCACTATTGATCCAAAATCAATAGTGGTTAAAACAGCTCCTCCAAATCCATTTCCTTCGAAATCTACTGATTCATCCACCGATTCTTTTATAAATCTCCAATCAATATTGAATCCGGAAACTGATATAGAAAATTCTGTGTCCTGATATCTAATGTCATTTGTTATTACGAATAAATAATCACCTTTTTGCAGTAACTGAGTAGGATAGTCCCTGTGTAAGAGATCATATTCTTCTACATCAATACTGGCTTCATTTACCACAAAGCCATCATTATTAATAGGGAGTTCATTTCTAAAGTTTGCTTCTCCTATCTTGTAGAAAGCTATTAATGTATTTCTATTTGTCTGTCTTGTATATGCAGTTGTACTGAAATTCTGTGTGATCTGTATAGATCTTGGTTTAAATAGAGTAAATTTATAAAAAGTCGATTGTCTGCGAGTCAATCCTCCATGAGTTCCTGTTATAGGCTTGGTACTAAATAATGGATTGAAGTCTCCTAAGTCAATGGGATTATTAAGGTTATCACCTAGCTCAGGTGGTTTAGGATCAGAACCAAAATAAGAGGTAGGACCAAAAGCTGTTGGTCCACTACCTCCTGTTGGATATGCTTCTACATTACCAAGATTTACGAAACCATGATTGGTAGGAATAGTTGATAAAAATCTAGACATCCTTGTTGTTAAGGTACTTCTCCGCTAAACCGGAGTACATACTATGGAAAGGATGATCTTTTGATTCTCTACCATCCTTTACATATAATTCTTTAATAATTTTAACACGCTCAGGATAACAACCTTCATCTTGGAGTGTCTTTATTGAGGCATAGTTGAGCTTTTCTTTTAGTTTTTGTAATGCATTCCAGGCTCTTTTTTTAGATTTATATGTTTTGGTGAAGGTGATCTTACCATCTATAGCTACATGTCCCCACCAAGTTTCACAAGGTATTATGTGTGAAAATACCGGACTTACTCCGGCATCCTTACATGTCACTTTTTTCTCTGTTGTTTCTTGCATGGTCATAAATAGTCTTCCCTTTTCTAAGTTGTAAGTTAATTTCCCCTATCTTATTAGGGTTTTCTAACTTTACACCCATAATTCTTAAATGCAAGGGGTTACAACAAGTGTAGTCACATCCTTCTTTATGAGTAATCCTCAGTGTTCCTGTGTATCCACGGGACAACCAGAAGGCTACACGAGCTGCTGAGTGTGTTTTTGACTTATGAAAGGGGCTATTTATGTAAGCAACAGTCTGATATTTGTCTTTACGTATAGCTCCAAGCCAAGGCCAGCACTCATCTTCTCCTTTGATATCAACTTTTTGCCAGAAGCTACGGAAGTAATAGAACATATCAATGTCAAAGTTTTCTATATCTATTTCACATCTACCTTTTTCTATTTCTTTCATACAATCCATACATTGATAGGCAGAACCAAAGTTACCATGATGTCCTTTCTTGTTTTCTATATGCCAGAGACAGAGTTGAGATCGTAGAGCATCTCCTTCTTCCTCGATAAATTTTTCTATTTCTACATCTCTAACAGATTTAAGGATCTCGTTAGGTAGATTGGAATTAATTTCTTTCATAGTTACATATAGAACGTACCACGTTGTAATTAAGGTCAAATTCGTTTGCTATTTTTCTATATGACATAGATTTGGAGTTATTTTTATACATCCATAAGACCTTTGTATACTTATTTTTATCAATATTAACCCCTTTCCTCTTCCATTTCTCTATTTTCAGATCAATATGATCTCCATAAAAGAGGTGTCTTGGATTCATGCAATGATAATTCTTGCAGATAGATTTTCTTATCAGCATGACTTCACCATTTTCTTCATCAGGAAAGATGTTATAGATTGCTAANACTAAGGGGCTGACATTTTTACCTTTATAGCAGGGATGATATGCATGAGAAGTTGTGAAAGCTTTATCAAGGACTTGAACATCACTTACATTCCAACATTTGGAAGAGCCTGCTTCTGATTCCAGTCTGCTCAGGACAGAAGCCAGTCTGTATATGTCTTTATCATTGAAACCACTCTTCTTGAACACTCTGCGAACTTGGTCTATATGTTTCTCCATAAGGATTTTTGAAGAGTACCTCTATTTTATGTGTGGGATGAGGGAGAACGCAACAAGTATTAAATAATATATACCTCTATATATTCTCTTAGAACTAACTACGTCTTCTCCCTGACGCAGCTCCCTCAACC
>FUFK010439628.1_pt1 | contig 12522 bp, 12 predicted proteins | sample 1021851 | NCBI WGS metagenome assembly FUFK01 (sample SAMEA51879418, study PRJEB19060) | metagenome
AATACATCACCATAGTTTTCTATAGTTGGATCAATGTACTCCTTAAAGAAATAGATTTGATTCATTCTATACCTACCCTCAGGAGATTCAAACATTTGTCTCTTTCTCATAAAGGGCAGTAAAACTCTGTCTGAATAAATTCGTTCGCTTCTTTCTAACATCTCAGACATTGTAAGATTTTCATCAGGTGCAGTTACTAAGATACCTCGTTTCTTAAGAACATCAAGAGTTTTTTTGTATTCAGAAGCTACATCAACTCCTTTTGATGCTTCCTCCTTTAACATAGCAAGTATACTTCCTATGTTAGTAATCTTTAACCCCATAAGATTTGCATCGTCAGTTTTCCTATTAATAAATTGCGCACTTAAATCTTTTGCTATTTCATCATCAGTAGCTTGTGGTTTTGTTGGAGCAGGAGGTCCTACCATTGGTGCTGCCGGGGGAGGTATTAGCTGTTCTCGTTCATCAGGAGGAAGAGCATCNTAGTCAGCAGCTGAGATTTGATTTCCACCTACATCAAAAAAGACATCCCTACTTGCAGCCTCTTTAATTTCTTCCATCAAATCATCAAGATAACCTTCTTTTGCTTCTTCATTTAAAAATGGAAAATACGAAAGGCGTTCTTCGTTATCTGCATTGTAATTTTCTAAATGCATTTCTGCTTCAACTTGCACACCCATTACTTTTTCATCCAGTTCTGGGTCGCCTAAAAGCATTTCATCAAACTCACTACTAAACTCATTCAGTGTCCTTCTAGTCCAAGCATCCCCTTCTACAATCCACTGATTAAACCCAAGGAAGGGTTTAGCCCCGAACCGTGATTGGTCGTTAGATTCTCTTCTATTAACAACAGAAGTAGCTATAACAAAAGGATCTGCTTCTGGATTTGCTTCGACTAATCTAACTATTTGTTCAAAAACTTGATCATAACCCTCTTGGTTTTCTTTTATTTCTTCAGCAACAGTATCTTCATCAGGATCTAAATCTCCTGTTTGTGCTGCAATCATCATTCGTGCGATTACAGAGTTTACTGCCTGAGAATCAATTGGTTCTTCTTTTGCATAACTAGGAACTAAAGCATCTCTTAAAGCACGGTACCACCCAGCCCTAGCATTTCTTCTTTCTACAAATTCCTTTTCTTGTTCTTCTAGTCTGAATTCAGCTTCTGCCGCTAGTTGTTCTTTAATAAAATCGGACGGATTTAATCCCAACCAACTTAAAGCTGAGGGCCACTGCATACCTTCTTCTTGCTCTTTTCTCCAAGCAACAGCGGCTGGAGATAATCCGGGCTTAAGTTGCAAATCTGTTACGTCCCTTACCTTTATGAGGGGTTCTTGTGTTGGATCGTATACTGAAATTGTAGGCATAGGATCATCAATTTCAGTTATACCTAGCTTTCTTTTAGTATATTCACTATATCCACTTTCAATTTTTTGTAACTCTTCAAGGCTAATCCCTTGTTTTCTTGCTCTCAAGTATTGCTCAGCTAGTAAATCAGATCTTCTTCTTGCAATTGCTTCTGGAGTATTTCTTTTTCTCCACTCCCATATTTTACTATACTCTTCAAGTCGTTCTTCGTTTGTTTTATCCCTAGATCTTAAAACAGTTGCGTCAAAAACATCGCCTTCACCTCGATCGACTTGAAATATTTCTCTCCCTAACTCTATTGTTTGGCTTTCATTGGGTTCTAAACTTAACCAAAGGTCAAGCAATTTAGCATTATCTTCGGGAGACCTACCAAAGTTATTTAATCTGTATCGTTCTTCGTTTGTTGTATTTAAAAAAGCCTTAAGTCTTCTACCATATAAGAGATCTGCTTCCTCACGTAAGCGATCTCCTTCCTCAAGGATACCAATCGCTTCCTCAAGGTTTTTAGCACGTAAGAGATCTTCTGGGCGTTTACCGAATGGAACAACATCGGATTGAGTAAATGGAAATGGATTAGTTGTCATAGGGACATATTCTCCATATTAAAATCATCGTACATAAAATCAGGCACTTGGAATAAAGATCCCGGAGCATAGCCTTGCCCAGTAAGTTTTTCTGCTTCTTCTCTTTGTCTCATTATTAATTCGTATTGCTCTTTTGCTTTTCTTAAACTTTCTTGTCTGTCGTATCTAGCTTTTTCTAAACTTAGTTCTTTCATATCTAACATAAGGCCAGCACCTTGTTTGAATACATCACCTAAAACGGAGTACATGTAATTTAATGCGGGTGTATTAGCATTATAAGAACCAAACACCATATTTGCTTCGACTGTTGTTACGTTAGATGTTCTTACAGCCTCTTGCTCCGGAGGTTGTACTCTAACTAAGTCAGTAGAGTAATTAGGAATACGAGCCATCTTCTAGCCTCCTTTTAAGCTTGTCCATAAGATCTAAATATTGGTTTTTATAATCCATATACATATCTTTTATAGATGGGTAAGCGTTAGACTTCATTTTCTTTTTAATTCCTTCTAAAAGAATAATCTTTGCACTTGCGGCTGGGTCTTTATCTTCTAGAACCCCATCGATAATTACATTCGATCTGAACTCTTTAGGGATTTCACCTGTCTTAATACGGTTAAGCAGGGCCTTTTTAGTTCTGCGTTCAATTCGATTCTGTTCTTTTCTACTAGTATCTAACATTGGTTTGAAACTATCTTTAACAACTCCTCTTAAATCATTTAAAGAGATAAAAGATTCTTCCATACTTAGCGGCAACTCGGGTATAGTATACAAAGCAACTTGTTCCCCGTCAAGCGGGATACTTAATCGGCCCTCTTCATTTACTTCAATTTCGTTTCTGTACCCCATATCATAACCCTTTATCATTTCTTCAGTGTGCGACTCAATACTTACATTGGGATTTAATTTAAAGTTCTTTTCTTTTAATACCTGTCGCATTTCCATAATTTGACCAAGCCTGTTTCTTTCTAAATCCTTACCGGCATTTGCACCACGGATATTAGTAAAGTACCCGCTAAGCGAATCTAAAACATAACTAGGCCAAGTAGAAGCGTTGTCTCTAAAATAGTTTTCTTTGTCTTCTAAAGTAGGAAAAGCGTCAATTGTTTTTCTAATATCTTCAACTGTAAAGTCTTTAAACTTTTCATTATCTAAAGGACTTATTTCTCCTAGAGTTTCCCAGTAGTATTCTCTGTTGTTAGATGTAAATCCCCAATCAGAAAATTCTTTTAACCACTCTTCAGATAGTTCTTTCTTATCTAGTGAACTATGCTTCTCAAGCCAATCATTTGATTTATTAATCTGAGCTTGACCATAAGTGTCATCGCTGCTAAGACGTTCGGCTGGAGGCCCGTATACGATTTCTTTTAGTTTATTTACAGTCATCAATATCCAGGAGCTGGTGGCCCCATACCTCCTGATCCATATCCTATTGAGTTCCATATAGCATCTGCTTGACTCTCAATACCTGCTGTAACTTTTTCAGCTTGTGCTTGTTGAGATGCAGCCCCAAAAGCGGCCATACCTCCAGCCAGAATTCCTTGACCAATCGCGGCAGTCATAATACCCTTTGATTGATCTCCCATTTCTAGACCCGGCATGTATTGAATACTGTCATTATAAGCAAAACTTCTCTTGCCTAAGTCAGCTTGCTGCCTTCTTTCAGAAGACCTTAATTGATTTTCATAAGAAAGTCTTCGATTTACTGAAGCTCTTTTAGCAGAATCTAAAGATTGCCTCATTAGTTGTTTGGCTGTTTGACCTCTAATGTTTTTAGAGTTTAAGTAACCTAGCAATCTATCATTTGTTGCAGTCATGTTGCGGCTAAATTCCCCGGTTTCATTTCTGTAATTTAACCGGATAAAGTAATCTCGCTCAGCTCTAGACTTGTTAGCAGCTTGCTCAATGAATTTATTCTGCTGCCATTGCAACGCATTTTTCTTAGCAATTGCCCTATTCTGTTTTTGAATCTGCATTTTTCTTTCAAACTCAGCCCACTCTTGTTGAGCCTGCTGGGCCTTTGCTTGATTAGCTTGCTGCATACCACCCATGATAGCGGATGCAGCCATCATGCCGCCCATAATGATTGGCATTGTACACCTCCTCAGAGCCTGTGTAAGGCGTTTTAAATTTAAACCTACGTACCCCCTAGTGACACGAAAGAATGGATTACGGCCAGCCTCTGGCCTTCCTGTAGCCTGTCCATTTAGATCTGTTGGTATCGTAAGGTTTTTTAGGCTCAGGGCGTACTATTCGAACCGCTCCTGAGGTAGGTCCCATAAATAAATTTGCTCTTCTGTCATCATCAGCCCAAGATTTAACCATATCTTGATATTCTTTTTCTTTATTTCTTTCAATAACTTTATCTACGTCTATACTTAAGAAATCTTCCCAGTGGGAAACAGCCGCTGAAAGGCAATCAACCCTATCATCCTTAGGTAATGCACCTCTTTTGTCAAAAATCCTAGTGATTTGTTTTTGGTTTTGCTCGTCAGCAATTGCTCTTCTGTCAAATACCAGCCTGTGTTGAGACATGACAGGTTCTAGTGCTGAAATTATCCGAGCTTCCTTGCGGCCTGATACTCTGTATTCCTCAACAGCAACTGGCCCACAAACTCCGTGTAATATTGGCAGTAATAATTGCGAATACATACCATCACCAAAGTTTGATTCAACTTTAATAAGGTTAACTCTGTATTCCTGAGCAAGTTTAGCAATTTTTAATAGAATATTTTTCTCATAACCACCGGGATATCCTATAAGTTCGTGAATGTATACGTATCCGTTGCAAAAAGAAGCGACACATACAGCCGTTTCATCCTCACCTCTTCCCGATGGGTCCACTGTCATAATTCTGGAGGTGTATTCTACAAAACTATTTGAAATATACATGGGTTCATATATAAAATCCCCACTTAAACCATGAGCAGGCATACCTTTCATCTTATTTGACGAAGCCCACACTAGTTTCTCAGGGCAAATATTTGGATCTACATCAATCACCAATAAATCAGACAGCCTAAGAGGAAACTTTTCAAAGTCAGCCAATGAAGTATCTAATTTGTAGTGCAATGCAAAAGCCTTTGGACCAATCTTTGCTTTCCTTTCCATTAAAAGTTCCATTGGGAATCTTTCTGGTTGGATTGGGTCGTCTTCTTCAAAACCACCCTCAAGCAAGAACGGATTAATGTCTTCCATTTCGGCAACATTAGATCTATCTGGCATTACCGCAGGAAACTTTGTTACTTTATAACCCGACTTTAGTTGGTTGTAAATTGAATCTTTAATCTGTGGAGTACCTAAGAAAATAACACGACCACCAGCATTTCTAATTTGCTCAAACTCACCAATTTTATTCATAAGTTTTTCTCTAGCAGCGGCAGTTTCGCAGTTACCTTCAATCTCTACGTCATCTGCAATCACGTACTCTGCGTGAGAACCCGTCAGTTGTGACGTGATTCCTCTTGCAAAACAAGATTTATCCTGACCAACTTTTGTTCGACATTCTACGTTAAAAGCAAAAGCATTGTCAGAGGTATGATCGCCGGGTTTAAGGTGGCTGCAATAAGGAACTAAATCTAAAATTTTTCTAGTCATAGAAATAAACTCAGCAGCCTTATTACTTGTAGCCGAGACAACCATGATTGTAGTATTAGGGTCTTTTAAAAGAAACCAAGAAGCTAAGCATGAAGTGATTACAGATTTACCAAAACCTCTACCAGCTTGTAGTTGCATATCATTCCCAAAATGCTGAAGAGCATCTGCCATAGCATACTGTGCGGGAGTTGGTTCTCCAATCCCTAGGTATTTAAAACAAGCCCATAAATGATTTCTAAAATCTTCTAGCATTTCAGGAGGTACATTCATTTCTTTTTCCTTTGCCTGTTGGCTTGTGGTTTTAATTATAACGCCTACGTCCGCGTTTTCCGACAATTCCTGCTAATGCAAATAAAGCAAGAGCACCCGGCGATGGAATAACAGATTCTGTTCTTAAATTATCTATTCCAGTTTTTATTTCTCCGATAGTTCCTAGCCACTCAGCTATAGAATCTAAAGCTTCTTTACCCATTATTGCACCAATGCCAACACAAATAGCTGTAAGAATAAAAACTTTTTTATCTAGCTTTTCAATTTTCTTTTCTTTTACTTGACCACTTACTCTACATTTGTGTAAATCATTTTTAACTTGTTGTAGTTCTTTTTTATGACAGTCGCATTGATAAACTTCCTCTTCCATTTCACTTCTTTTTCCTTTTTGGAGTAGGATTATACTTTGGAGATAGCCTATAGTTATGGTGTTTGCCTACAGCTTTTGCTTCTTTACCTTCCATTCGAGTAGTAGTACCACATGCACATTTAAATTTGTGTGCCATTACTTCTTCTTCCCCTTTTTCTTAGACCAGCTAATACGTTTAGGTCCAGTTTTTCTGTTCTTAGCACTGTTGCATTGTGCTTTAGTTGGACGGCAAGCCGGGTAAGGGCGTTTACTACCACCCTTAGCCGACTTGCGTCCACAAGGTTTTCCTGTCTTGCAATCAATCCAGCCTTTGCCTTTGTTTCTACTAAACCATTTTTTAAGCCCTTCTTTCTTAGCCATTACTTCTTCTTCCCCTTTGATTTATTACCCCAGTTTGAAGCACCAACCTTTCGGCATTTAACTAAAGCACCTGAAGCATAAGCACTGGGCCATTTAGTATATCGGCTTTTGACTTTATGATAGCAAGCATCCCGTTTTGCTTTCTTTTTCTTAGCCATTAGTTTGTACACTTCCATCTTTTACGAGCAAGGCAAGCTCTTTTCTTTGGAGTTTTCTGGCAATTAATATTAAACTTTTTAATCTGCCCTTTGTTTCTGGCACAGAAGGAACGTTTTCTTGGACCACCTCCCGGTTGTGGAGCCTTTAGTTTAGATCCAGTTTTCCTATTAATCATGTTACGACCTTTGGCTGTAAGTCCACCACTCTTTGATTTACATCCGTTCTTAATCGTACAGCCTTTCATCCCACCCTTCTTTTTCTTTGCCATGATTACCTCACTTCTTTCTATATTTCATTTTGGCTGCTTTGTCAGCCTTAGCCTTTGCTGGCCCTTTCTTAGCCATTCTCTTTTTAAAATCAGCTGGCTTTTCACCTTTGTAGCGTGTTTTCATTGGCATTAGATTGCCTCCTTTTTAAATGGGATTGCGTCCGTAAACTTTTTCTCTAGAGAAGCCAGTGCTTCATTAGGAATAGAGTCTAAGTTTTCCTTATTATCGGCAATAACTCCCCTCACAACTTGATACAAACCTGGAGTACATTTAGTTGGGTCGTTTAAATCCTCAAAAAGACATTGCAAAAGCAAGTCATTTAATCTATTAACTTTGTTATTCATTTGTTTTCTCCTAGTCTACAGTATTATTACGGGCATTGTTAGTAGAGTCGCCGCTAAACCCTTGGTTAAAAGCACTATTAAAAGAAGAGTGATATATGTCATATAAACTATTTTCAGAACACGTAAATTTCCTAAAGACAGCTTTATTAGAATCATTTGATGCAATGTAAGAGTATCCGCCATGAGCCCAGCTTTGAATGGTATTGTCTCTCATAGAGCCGGTATGGAATGTTGTGTTCGTTAAGAAGCCAGTACTTTCCCCTATCAAAACAGCCTGACCTAGTTGAGCACCCGATGCTGAAGGCGAGATTAACATATTCCTGTCAATAGTAAATAGCCTATATTTACCTCCAGCACCAGCAGATTCATGATGAGCTTTGAGCCAAATACCCCTTAGGTCGTTTGTGTTCCAGTTTTTATTATAAGTAACCGTAGACCCACCTCCAGAAATTGCCCCATTAAATAGACCTACAATCTTCTTTGCTCCATACTCGCAGAAAATAAAGTTATCGTTAATTCGAACATCCTCTGCACAGTAAGAAGATGAAGTAGATTTATTATAAACATTTCTAGTGTAAACGCCATACAACCCACCTTGGATTTTATTATGCGTAACTTTAAGAGATGGGCTTACTTTAAAACCATCTGTAGATGTTTGAGGTACATACCATCCCCAAAACACTCCAGTATAAAAAGAGTTAATAGAACAGTTTGTAACTTCTAGAGTCGTCGATCCGACCGGCCTTGTGTTGATTCCGGTTCTATTGTTTACGTGGTAATTCCTAAACGGATTAGGATAACTTCTAACGTAAATGCCGTAATAAAATCCGAAGTTTGTTCCTGCATTTTGATCCGTAGCTCCAGCATTTGACGCAAGAGTAAATCCATCTCCTTTGCCCCAATAAGCATCTGAATCAAATGTAAAATCAATTTCTTTTTTGGTTTCTATACTACACTCAGAAACTTTTAATTGTTCTGCGGCAATATTAATTCCAGACCTTACATAAGATCCATCTTCATATCCTGAGTAATAGTATCTAAGGCCCGGTCGATTAGGATTGGGACTAAATGGTACAAACTTGCAATTAATAATTTCGTTTCTACCTTGAAAATATCCTTTTACCCCATTAGCAACATAGGATTCAATACAAGAACAGCAAATAAACTCAGAATCTAAAACCCTAAGCGTACTAGAAGGGACTTGTCTGGCTGAGCTATCTACTGTTTCGCTTCCAAATTCTGTATAAATACCCCGAGTGCAGTTAGTAAACTTACAGTTTTTTACGGTAACGCCAACGCTTCCCTTAATCCTTAAGGCTGCGTGAGATTGACTGTCAACTGTATAGTTAGGACCTCGACATTCTGTAAATACACAATCTTCAAAAGTTACGTCTTTGCATTGCTCAAGCATGACAGCAAAGTCACCGTTAAATCCTTTAAATACACACTTCTTAAATAAAACGTTAGTTGCGTTTTTTAAATGCACCCCGTTATGTCTAGATAAAACTACGTAAGCATTATCACTACCGTAAGATCCGCTCTTTCCTGTATTGGTATTTGATCCCATTCCATCGGTAAAGGTAAACAAATGGCTTGAGCCATCGATAACATCAGCAATCATCCAACGGTTAATATCTTGAGTCTCATCTACAATAAAACCTGATCCTCCTCCACCTAAGTCAGCATCTTGAATTAACACTCCTGCATTGACTGCTAGTCCGTGATCGGAAGGTAAAGTTACCGTTACATTATCATTGCCTGCTACTACAGTAAATGGCGTTGTACCGCCTACGGGAGAATCAACTTCATTTAAGTAGATTACCTTACTGTTTTTATCAATAAAGCTCATGTTTTCAAACACCACATTCTCTAGCTGGTCTGCACCATTAGTGCCTCCACCCTCTCGTTTAATTACAGAATTGGCTTGAAACCTAGCGGGTAAAGGATCTTCGATAATAATTTTATCAGAAGAGGAGTTGTTTTCGATCCTTACTACTCTAGTAATATGCATAGGTGCTACATTGTTTTGGGTACCGCCATCTTCGGTTCGTTCAAAGTTATAACCGAGTAATCCCACAATTCTAATAATATCTCCTGCACTGAATGAGCTAGAGTCTGCTACGGTAAGATCATATCTATCTGCCTTAGCTTCTTCACTTAGTGTAGTAGAAAGAGAAGTTTGGCTAGTAGCTGGTTTAAGTAAAGTTTTGTCTACAGCATCATTGACATTAAGTTCAAAGGTTCCGTTACCAATTCTAATTTGTTTTTTAAACGGTAGTTCAAGCTCTCCATCAACAGCAAATCTTCTACCTGTTAAGTTTAGGAATGATACTTGACCTGTACCTGAGGCAGTAGTTGCATTGTACCCAAACCCACTACTGTCTAAACCACTCTGAATAGTAGCTCTATCATCTGTCGTACCATTACCATTACCGCCTAAGATTGTATCGGTTGCCGTACTTGTAATAGTTTGGGGTGCCCAAGCAGAACCATTCCATTGGAGCACTTGGTTGTTGCTAGCCCCTGAATTGACATTAGCTAGAGCTTCTATATTAGAACCTGTAGATAAAATGTCTTTGGTATAGTCTACTGTTTCTAATTGAATTGGCTCCCAAGAGTTTGTATCCCATACAAGCATATTACCGCCTGCATCATCGGCATCTGTTTCAACATCATTTAACTCACTAAGGTTAGTGTTAACGATAGCATCTTCTACATACTCACAGGTTGCTGCTTCTCGTTCTGTTCCGTCAGAGTTATTACCAACATTAGCAGTAGGGGTAGCTGCAATTTTTTGGCCGTCAGCTAGATCAACAGATCCATCAGCAAGCACAGTAGTAGCAGAAGCCACGACTTGCCATGCTGAACCGTTGTATCTAACGAGGTTTCCATTTGTTACAGATAAAGATCCCCAACTAGAGTCAGTAGTCCCAGCACCACCATTGTGCCCGACAGTCATACCAGCAGAAAGAGTTCCTAAACTAGCCGAAGTAACACTTGTACTGATTAAGTTAAAAGCTCCTTTATATACTATTCCTGTACCCAGAGTAGCAATAGTATCATTAAGAATTTTACCTTGATTAGCAGATAGTGGCTGTGTAGTAGAGGTGCTTGTCACACTATCTTGTGTTTGTACTTTAACTCCAGAAGAAGATTGGGTTAAAGAGTCTCCGTCAAGATTTAAAGTAAGGGGAGATGCTACTGTTCCTACCCCTGTTACTCCATTAATGGATTGGAGATCAAGAGTATTACCATCAATATAAGTCGAATCAATTGTTCCACTTGAATTTAAAGGTGCAATACCGCTAGGTCTTCCAACACTAGGGTTAAAAGTATGGAAATATTTAAAGTAAGTCATTAACTCTTGGGCAATTGTCATTAGCTGTTGGGTAGCTACATTTAAATTCGAGCTTGCAATCTTAGAACCTGAGGTAAAAGTCACCAAATTATCATTGATGTGGACCTTCTTAACTACATAGATTGTATCTGAAGCAGACAACGCAGGTAAAACAACATCAGCTGCTCTTCCTGACATAGCAGTAGTCCACGTGTAGTCCGATGCAGTTTGAGAGAAAGTAATTTCTGTTCCCGTGAGAGAGTACATAGTGCTTCCACTGGTCGTCTCATTAGGTAATGTGTATGCGGACCAAGCCTCGTCAGCTGTAATTGCAGGACTAATACTACTAGAATCAAACTTCCTAATGACTACAATTTCATCAGCATCGCTAAGGTTAGTAAAAAGATCTAGGGACGAATCCATAATACTACTGATGTCTACTACATAATTATCTGAAATAATTGATGAACCAGTAAAGGTTAGAAAGTTATTTTTATCCTTATTATTAGAGTACGAAGCCATTAGGATCTCCTATGTTGTTAAGAATTTAGGTAGTCTTTTAAATTTCCCAGCCACTTCTATATTAGTAATGTTCATTGGGTTAGGAAAATCAGATGTAAACTTAACTACAATGTCATCGGTAAATCCCATAAGTGGGAATTTAAACGTACCGTCCTTTTCAAACTGCACTCCATCAAAAGAAGAGGTAAATTCTCCTAAAGCAATGTGCTCAAATTTGTAAACTGAAGCATCTCTTTGTTTTCTTGAGATACTGACGTTATAGTTTCCAGTGTTTCTATGTCTTGCAACTCCGTACCTTAAGTTTAAAGATCCGGGTAATATATTATTTTGTTGATCTCTTACAAAAATAGTAGATAGCTCAACTTCTGTTGTAAATTTACGTCCAATAAAACCAGATGATTGTCCAATAACAGTACCTTCAACAGAAAAAGCTGTGCGATCCGAATCAGAGTTTGCATAATCTACTTCACAATCTACATATGTACCATCAGAAAATACAATTATATCACATGAGTCTGCAATTAAAAGGTCAGCATCAATCTTTACTATAGTTTTATTTGTTTCTGGATCATGGGTTACTTCTTCAAACGAGATTGGTATTCTACTATCTATACGAGGCACCGATGGCTCATCAGGAAGGAAACTCATTTTCTGAACTTGAAAAAAGTTTCCTATTCTTTTGTTATAATCTTTGACTACAACATAAACATCATCCTCAAGTGCTTGAAGTGAGTGAACAATAAGATTTTCTGGCATAGTAAAAGTAAAGAAAGCATTTTGTACAATCCTTTCCCCTTGAACTTGGTTTCTGTAACAGAAAATTTTATTTGAAGGACGTTCCCCTTCAATTGCTAGGATAGTATTATGTGCAGTAGATACTGTAGTGTCCCAAAACCTATCAGGTAGATAGTCAGGAACGTGCCTTGAAAGCTCAAATGCCTGCTGCCCAGCAGACTCAAACCTTTGGAAGTAAATAAACAACCTCTTCTTTGAGAAGAAAAATAAGTTATTGTTCATAACTAGTGGTTCAACATCTTCTGTCATTGGGAAGAATGAAGTTGGTGCGATTTCTGCCGTAAGAGGAGAGATTTGGTTTTCAGACCCAATCAATTCATACTGTGTATCACCTGAAGTTCCTAAGAACAAGAAGTCTTTAAATGGTTTTAAAAAAGTAATTGGTGTAAATACGTTAGAGGATACCTTAAGGTCAATCGGGTCGCTAAATACTATGTTTGAAGGGTCTTTAAGGAAGAAGTTAGAGAAATCCCCTAATTCAGAAGAGACAAGTGTATCCTCAGTTGCAAGAAACAGCCTGTCTCTATAAAAAGAAATAGCTTTAATTTCA
>FUFK010073600.1_pt1 | contig 12519 bp, 11 predicted proteins | sample 1021851 | NCBI WGS metagenome assembly FUFK01 (sample SAMEA51879418, study PRJEB19060) | metagenome
TAAGTAGTAAATAATCCTTAATAGTATAATCTTTTAATTTTTGTCTAAGTGTAGTAATGACATAATTTGGACTCAATATGATCTGTGAGTTTTCTGGTAATAATACTCGTAAGTTACCAAATTGTGTTGCTCCTATAATATTTATTTTAGGTGCACCTTGTTTAGTTCCTGGTATGTCTTGTATTACATATACTATAGACTGTTTATCTGTATTTTTTATTTTATCGTAATCTACCATAAATACTTTCTTGACATTGTTTATCACATAATATATATGCTTTCAATAGAAAGTAAAATTATATTATGCATTACAAATACAAAAGCAAGCCTTTTGCTCATCAAAAGAAAGCTCTTGAAATGTCTTGGGACAAAGAAGTTTTTGCTTATTTTATGGAGATGGGTACGGGTAAATCTAAGGTACTAATTGACAATATTGCCATGCTTTATAACGCAGGCAAGATAAACGGGGCCCTTATTGTTGCACCAAAAGGTGTGTATAAAAACTGGTTTGATCAAGAAATACCAAACCATATGCCTGATTACATAGAGAAAAAAGTAGGTTTATGGAAAACAGATCCAAAAGCAAAAGACCTTCAGCCATTGTTTAAAACTGGAGCAGAACTTCATATACTTATAATGAATGTTGAGGCTTTCTCTACTAAAAAAGGAGTGTCATTTGCAGAAAAATTTTTAAATAGTCACGAAACTTTAATGGCTATAGATGAATCTACTACTATTAAAAATCCTGGAGCTTTAAGAACTAAAACCATAGTGTCATTAAGACCGCTTACAAAATATAGAAGAATACTCACTGGTTCGCCAGTTACAAAATCACCTCTAGATCTATTTACACAATGTTATTTTTTAGATCCTTATCTATTAGATCAGTCTTCNTATTATGTATTTAGAACTAGGTATGCTGTGTGTAGAAAAATAAATGTATCTGGTAGACAAGTTGAGATTGTAGTTGGATATAGAAACCTACCTGAACTATCAGAAAAACTAAAACCTTTTTCATATCGTGTATTAAAAGATGATTGTTTAGATCTACCTAAAAAAACATATATGAAAAGAACTGTAGAACTTACAGCTGAACAAAAGAAAGTGTATAAACAAATGAAACAAGAAGCCATTGCATTCTTAAACGGTAAAATGGTTACGTCTGCTACTGTTATTACACAGCTTATGCGACTACATCAAATAACTTGTGGTCATTTTAAATCTAACGATGGCACAGTGCAGGATCTTAAAAACAATCGTATTGCACAATTAATGGATATATTGCAAGAAGTAGAGGGTAAAGTTGTAATATGGGCTCATTACAGACATGACATAGAAAAAATTGTAGAAGCTATATCAAAAACATATGGCGAAAATACAGTTGTAACTTATTATGGTGATACGACTACGGACGATAGACAGAAAGCTATTAAGAAGATACAAGATTCAAACTCACCAGTTAGATTTATAATTGGTACACCACAAACTGGTGGTTATGGTATTACACTTACAGGTGCATCAACAATGATTTATTATTCTAACGGTTATGATCTTGAGAAGAGACAACAATCAGAGGCTAGAATAGATCGTATAGGTCAAAAGAAACCTATGACATATATTGATATTATGGCTGAAGATACTATTGATGACAAGATTGTGAAGTCATTACGTAACAAAGTTAACATAGCCACAGAGATTATGGGAGAAGAGTTAAAAGCTTGGATCTAATGTATAAATAAATTAAACAAACCCACAAGCGTTAGTATAGTTGTAAACGCACCACCAATAATCCAATAAATTACAGTGTCTGTTTTTCTTTCTAGTTTACTTAAGTCTTGATGTAGATGATCTATTTGTTTTTTAAATCCTGTTACATATCCGTAAAGAGATACTAAATGTTCGCCAGTTGTCTTTGGTGGTTTTCCGTTTGGCATTAAACTCCTCCACCTAGCATACCAGAAGAACCTACAGCACTTGGACCCTCGCCACCTGTTCCTCCATATCCGCCTTCGTTTCCAGAATCTATCGTGCCTTGACCTGTTCCTCCTGTTATGTTTCCAGCAGCGTCTCGTATTGTACCAGTAATTCTATCTCTCTCTGCCTGAAGCTCTCTTTGTCTTTTTTCTAATACATCCGATACTTTACCTTCTAACTCTTGTTTTCGTAGTGTCTCCATGATGTTACCTATTCTTTTATCAATTGCTCCAGCGGCACCTCTACCAAATCTTGATACAGGATTATAACCTGCCATAATTCCTTTATCTCCATAAATTTGATCTACTGCCGCTTGTTGGTCTTCTGTTAAACCTTCATAAAAAGCACCTGATGGACCCATCTCTGTAAACTTTGATCCAAGAACAGCACCCGCTATTCCAAAAGGTAATGCTAACTCAGGACCAAACAAACTTACACCTGTTTTTGCTCCAATATTTAATCCACCTGTTGCACCAGCACCTTGTAAAAATATATCTCTAGCACCGGCTGCACCAGATTTTAATATGTCTAATATACCTCTGTTTTCTGGTGTTTCTATTTCTTCAGCGCCAAGTGATCTTGGTGATGCCATTTGTGTGTATCTTTGACCAGGTATGTTAGAGCTTGTTGTTAAATCAGAACCTGCACCTGCAGGTGCAAAAAAGAAATTTTCTAAGCCCCCAGCTATTTTACCAAATCTATCCGCTAAATTTTGTCCTGCTCCTGCAGTTCTGCCTATTGCACTACGTAATATGTTTTCATCAGCAACTGCTTTAGCATATTGTGGAAGTGATGGTCCAACTGGAATTTCATCATCACCTACAATACTAAGAACATCAGGCTCTCCATATTTACCACGGGCTCTGCTCGCTGCTTGAGTAAGATCATAAAAAGGACTTGACCCTAAAGCTAGTGCAGGCATTACTACATCAGAGGCTGTTCCTAAAGCTTGACCTAATATACCTGGAAAAGTTCCTTCTAATGTTTGAGATGGAACTCTAGCTGCTGCTCTATTAACAGCTATGTCATACTCCGTTTTAGTAGGAAGAAAAGCAGCTCCTTCTGGGCCTAAATACGCTTGAGTATAATCATCAAAAGCTTGCCCTGAACTTTGCTTTGATCGTTTTATTAAATTTTTTAATATTGACATTATGCTAGTCCTCTGTTTTTAAGTGTCATCATCTTTTCCTCTTCTGATAATAACGCTTGTTCCATAGCAGTCAACCCAGTTTGAGTCACAGAGGGTGGAGTCTGCACTATTGCTGGATTTGGCATAGGTTGCTCTGGTAACGGTGGAACCATGCTAGTTTTTTTAGGATCTTTAATTAAATAGTCTTCTTCATTGATAACAAAAGGTTTGTTTAATTCTTGATCTTCAAATAATTTATCTTGTATGCTTTCTAATATTTCAAGAACTTGATCATCTAATGGATTTGGTATGTTCTTTTCTTCAGATAATTTTGCATAACCAGCTATAACATCATCACTTATGTTAAAAGGTTTAAACCTATTATCTTCTATAAATCCATATAAAGGTATAGATTTTTGATCTTCAAACTCCTCTCCAATCTTAGGATCTCTCATACCTAATACTTTCACAGCGTCATAAATTCTACGTAATTTACTAAAAGATTCTAGATGCTGTCTGTTAGCTTTTATGTATTGTTCTATAATTTTATTTTTGTCTGTTATAGGGTCACCTGTTCTTGTGCCTTCATATATTAAAGCACGTTCTGCTCTTTGGTTTCTTTTAAACTCTGCTATCTTAAAGTTTAAGTTTTTTTCTAAATTTACTGGAACTTTTCTAAACCCTGTAAACCCTAAAAGCTCATCAGGTATTTCATATTTTTCACCTTTTAATGTTTGCCCTGTTGCTGCTTTTGTTAATCTCAATACCTGTGCATAAGAGAAAGGAGACAGTTCGTAAGCTGCATGTTGAAATGATTTAGATATTTTATCACCTAATTCATCTCTCTCATTAAATACTCTTCTACCATCTTTTGTTACTCCGCCTCTTACAAAAAGATCAAACACAGTTGATGTCCAAATAGCTTCTTGAATAAAAGGTTCTAAAACTTTTCCTCCAGCTTTTACCATACTATCTAAAATCATAGGTATTAATGGAGCATCTGGGTCTCTTTGCACTGTTGATAATGTTGTTTGTGCAGGTTGAATCATTGTGTCATAGAAGAAACCATGACTAAAATCTATGTATTTATATTTACCATCTTCATAAATAGGTAAAATAGTATTGTCTTCTGACCACGTTGGTAGCACTTCTCTTATGGCATTTAATTGTTCTCTCGTTACTCCATACAAGCCTCTAAATATTTCTACTGCTGCTGGTGGTAACACTGCATATGTAAACGCTTGTCCTGCTAAACTGTTAAGACCTATTTGTTTTCTTATTGGATCTTTAAATTCTTTTAAACCTCTTGTAAGTGTGTTTGCACCTGTTCGATATATCTCTGCAGGAAAAGCTGCGAAACTTCCAAGTGGTGAACGTCTAATACTTTTTACAAAATCAGATACGTATGCATAATTAGGCACNGTCTCTCTTACAATTTGTGCTGCTTCTTTCATAATCTCTAAATCAGATGGTTTATTTGCTCTTGTTACAACTTTACCACTTGCGTCTTTTACACCTTTTTTAATTGCAACTTCAAAAGCGTTGTCTAATTTGTATGCCTCTGCTAAAAAATTATACACTCTAAACACATCATCCTCCGCTGTATATAAATCTTGAGCCACATCATATATTTGTTGAAATTTTTTTGTTCCTGTATTTAAAACTTTATTAAAAAATCTATCTGCTGTGCCGTATTTTGTTCGTATCTGTGCTACGTCTTGAAAAATACCTTCCACGTCTCTCGCTACTACGTTCTGGTTTGTAACACCTTCTTCTAATAAAAATCTATACATGGCCTGATCTTCAGGTGCATTTCTATATTTAGGGTTACCTGTCATTCTATATAAAAGTTGCGGCTGCACAGCTTTTCTAGCTCTATTTGCAAACTCACCTATTTTAGCTGGTGGTATTAAAATATTACCTCTGTGCACGGTAGTGATAGCAGCAGAAAAAAAGTTTCTTGCGTGCGTAAAAAACCCAAGAACAGTTTTAGCTGCTTGTGCGGATCCTTTTGGTATCAACATAAGTATTCTGTATGGTAAACTTCTAGTGATAGAACTACCTACAACTGCATCTCCAACTCTTATTGCTTCAGCAAAAGGCTCTGTTGTAAAATACCCATCTAATGGACTTTTGTAAATTGTTTCTGGTAATTTAGTTTTTAAACTTAATGGTTTTCTTGTAATAGTTTGGTTTGGTAAATTTAAAACGGCATCATTGTAATTTTTAAAAAATATAGGTCTACCTATTTGACCAGGATCTGCGCCTGCTTTTAGTTGTTTAGCTATGTTTTCTGAATCTCTAAGTAGGTTGGTATAAAACTTATCTCTAGCTATAATCTCAGATAGATCTGTCATTACACTATAAATACCTTTTTGTGCATTTTTATACTCACCAAACAATTTTTTAAATGCTGTAAGATCTGATTCTTTTTGTATCAAACCACCTCTACCGTCTGGTTTAAATTTACCTGTAGTTACATATTTACCTATGTTTATTGTTTGCACGGGTCCATCTGCTAAAGCACTCATCTCACCTATATCAAAGACTAATGAATTAGTTGATTTATCTTTGAAAGCATTTTTAGTTATGTTGTTTACTAATTTAATTGCAGATTCTTTATCTAAAGACTTACCATTAGATCTTGCATACCTTTGTAAAATTTTAGCTACCTCTTCTATATTTTCAGCAGCAGGAAGATATCCATTAAATAAACCTCTGTTGTCATCTATTATTTTATAATCAACAGCTAATACATTTTTAATTTTTTCATTTAATATTTTATTTAATTTTTCTGTGCCTATTTTAACATTTTTACTAGCGTTAATTAAATTTTTTAAACCTGTAGCAGTATCTCTAAATGCTTTAGTATCTGATATTATTTTATTAACAGAACTTTTTGATACACCTAATTTACCTAAAGACTCTGTAAATCTGTCTTTAACAGCTTTATTAAAACCAGGAAAAACAATTTTGTTTTGTTTAACTACATCATCTACAGAATATGTAAAATCTGCAATAAGTTTAGACATGGTATCCGGATCTTTAAGAGCTTGTGCAGCTCCTCTTGTTTCTCTTGATATTTCTCTTATTCTATCGTCAATATTTCTAGAGGCGTCTTTAGCTAAAATTTTTACTGCAGATTTTTTACCTTCTAGTTTTTGTATGTTGTCAAATAATTCTTGTGTTTTATTACTTCTAGATCTAAAAGGCTGACCAATAAATCTATCCACCCATCTCTCTAACATACTATCGCTGTATGCAAGATCTTTACCTTTTTGTACAAGAAGTTTACCTACTTTACCTGTGCCAACGACAAAAGGTACAATAGGAAAAGCAAGTTCTGATCCAAATTTTAATCTGTTTAATAATTGTCTTTGTGCGTCTTCACCAGCTTGTTCTTTTGCTTCTCTGTCTAATCCTGTAGGTAAAAAATCTAAAAAATCCCAATCACCAAATGTACCAATGTCTTCTACATCAGATACAATAAAACCAGTTCCTAAACCTCCACCTACTGCTATAGCTATAAATTTGTCTGTGCCTGTTATTTTATTTAGTTTGTTAGCTTCTTTAACAGCTCTTGTTGCGTTTACATTATTTGTAGTTTTAACGTACCTATTGCTTTTAATACCGTTTACTAATTGTCTAACTTTTTGAGATGTTTTTGCTATAACAGGTATGGCTGTTTTTTGTGCTATTTTACCTGCACCATATAATTGACCAATAGCTTCTGTAATTTTACCTGCTGCTGTTTCTGCTGCTACTTCTTCTGATGCTTGTTCTATTTTACCTAAAGTTGTTTGATCAAAAGCTTCATTAAATTTACTTGTTAAACTTTCCTCTACAGGTATGCCTTCTTCTTGAAAGATATCATATAGCAATGTTCCAAATGTTATTAGCCCTTTTGGTATTTTAATACTAGCGCTAATACCTGCACCAGTTAAAGATTCTACAAGAGATACATCTTCTTCAACTTCTTTACCTTGTACCTTATCTATAATTTTACTAATACCTCTAAGCTGNTCTTCTACTAAAGTTCCTGTTTTAGTGTCGGGAGAAAGAACATTACCAAAGAAAGGAGTTTTTTCTTCTTCTGGTATTGGCTTAGCTTCTTCTGGTAGGGTGCCTTCGTCTAACTCTTTAGGAATTTCTTCAATAATTTCCTCTTCTTCTAGTAAAAATTCTGGTATTTTAATGTTTTCAGACATCTAGTGTCCTCTCTATTTATTGTAAGGAAACAATAAATTTTGACCTTCATCGTATAGTAACCATGTTCCCATATCTATATCGTAATAAATTTTTCCGTCTAAATACGTAATACCTGTGTTTTCTTTTGGTTTAAATGCCGTTGGAATAGNTTTATTTNCCGTAGATACTTTTTCAAAAGATTCTTTTGCAGGTACTCTAGGTTGTGAAGGAACTACTCTGTCTTTGTAATCTTTGTTCGTTATTGCGTCAACATAAGCTGTTGCCATAGCATTAGCTTCTGGCCCTGAATAAACATTTTTACCGAATTTTTTTTCTTTCATAAAATTGTTAGCTAAAGTTGTTACTGCTTTATCTTTTTGAGCACCAGCTGATAATTCATCTTTGTATAAAAATTTATTTAATAGTGTCTGTTAAATACTTGGTTATAAGNTCTACCTGTTNNTTNAGNTATTNTTNNAGCGTTTCTTTNTANTTTTGAAATNTCATCACCNCCCATTTTTGATAAAAATGTTGCTGCTAATTTTCTTCTACTTAAATCTTTTCTTTGTTGAGCCGCAATTGCTTTATTTAATGGATCTCTGGTTGCACCNACAATNTCTTGTAATTTAGTGCCACCTGCTGCAGTGCCTCCTATTAAGTTTTGGCCTGTTTGTAATAAAAATTGTGTTAATGGATTTGCTAAAGGACTAGCTCCTGCGCCTGCAATAGCATCAACTAAATCAATTCTACCTTGAATATTTTTAAGGTCATCACGTAATGAGTCAGATATACCTTTATCTGCAAATTTTTCTCTAGGCTTAATACCAGTCATGACACCTTCCATAACTTCTCCACCTCTTCTAAACATTGGTCTTTTTAAAGTTCTACTCATTATTCGAAAAAACCACCTTCCTGAGATAATTGTAAAAAGTCTCTAAAACTCATGGTTAAAGGTATTACACCTCTGTTTCTAAGATCTATATACATGTCATAACTATCAGACATAGCATCATCATAACCATAAGATGCCATTTTTTTGTTTGGTAATTCGTTATCTTCAATACCANAGTCTCCTGGTTTTGGTCCAAAAGGATTTACAGGTTGTGTTGTATCTGGTGGTAATACTGGACCTTCAGCAAAACCTATTCTACCACCTTCTGCAAGGTTAATGCCTTTTAAATTAATAGTAGGTTGAGTTGGATTAATTAATCTGTAAATACCAGCTAGTGTTGATGCTGTTCCTAAACCTGTGGCTAACGGAGATGGTGTTGCTGCTGGTGGTAAAATATTTTCTCTACCAGGATATCCTGCAATTAATTGTGTAACACCAGAACCAAATTGTTGAGCTGCTTCTAGTGGTTGTAAAGCTTGTCTTGATGCAAGCTGTTGTTGCGCTGTTAATTGTTGTTGTGCTCTCGCTGCTTGCTGCGCGCCTAAACCTGTTAGTGCTGAGATCTGTTGACCTAGTAATGCAGGTGACTGTTGAGCTAAATTTAATTGACCAGCTCCTAAAGCTTGTTGTTGACCAAAAGCTTGACTTGCTAATTGTTGAGCTTGACCAAAACCTTGTTGTAATAATTGTGCTTGTAACGCTGCTCTGTTTCTGTCAGATGCTGCTTGATACTCTGCTCTTTCAACACCTTCTCGTCCACCACCAAATGCTCCTGCAGCAACTGCTCTTGCTGATAACGCTGGTAAACCTCTTTGTGCTTGTCTGTCAAATTCTGTTAATGTTGTATCAATAACATCTTGTTGATACGGAGACATATAAGTTTGATAAGCAGTTGGACTTACTAAATCTTTTGCTCTTGTTTGTGCTGCAGCTGCTTCTGTTAAGAAAGGTTGAAAACTACCAAGACCAGAAGCTAAACCTTCTGCTTGTGTTGTTAATGCACCAGGTCCAGCAACAAACTGTGGACCCATAATTTTAGAAAGATCTGTGGTTTTAAAATCACCAATAGCTTTTGTAAGATCGTCTAAATATGTTTTTGCACCAGCTTCTATAAACTCTGCTGGGGCTGTTCTTACTACTTCTGACATTATACTTTTCCTCCTGCTTCTAGCATCTTCATTTGATCATATAACATTTGTGCACCTTTATTAACATCACCACCACCCATGCCTCTTACAGCGTCGGCTGTAAATACGAATTCGTTGTTTGATAACATTGCTGGAATGTCGTCTGCTTTTTCTTTTATACCAACTGGTGGTATAAATCCACCAGTATCTCTAAGGTCTAACTCTTTTACACCTTTTGGATTTTGTCTTATAGGTAGCCTCTCGATGCCCGCTGCTTGCATAGCGTTCATGCTTGCAGTATCACCTGCAGCTTTCATTATTCTACCACCGTCTGCCATATACTCAGCTACGTTTGCAGAAACAAACTCTTCTACTTCTTCGTCTCCTGCGTTAGGATTTAAATTTTTATAATATCTTCTTAAATATAGTGCTCTAGATTCTGGATTAGCTAATGTTTCTTCAGCTTGTTCTGGAGACATACCAAATTGTTTTGTTAAGAAAGTAGATACTGCACCTAGTGTTGCTAGTTTACCTAGACTACCCATTGCTTTACCACCTCCACCTATACCTAATGCAGTAGCTATTTTTCCAACAGACGGAGCAAACTGTCCTCCTGTTCCAAGAATACCAGAGAAAGCAGCTTTACCTGTTGCTAAATTTGTAGGTGCTCCTACTAAAAAAGGTTTTAAACCTCCTGCTGCTTTTATTCCAATTTTTGGTGCATAATATAATGCAGCTGCACCTAATGCAGCTTTACCAATGTCAGACTTTGCAATTTTACCAACAGTCTTACCAACTTTTTTGACGGCTTTTTTAATACCACCTAATATAGCTGGTTCTCTAGGCACGATATCCATGATGCCACCACCCATTCGTAATTGTCTCTCCATCTGTCCTCTTGATATTGTCATAATTTAATTAAATTGTTAAGGCAGGCTTAAAATCCTGTGTTTTCCAATCTACTTGGTTTTACCTAATAAATCAAGGCTTGGCATGATGACTTTAATATCTCTTCGTATATCTGCTTCTGGCACTCCTTTTGCCTTCCAATCCTCATCATTCTTATATACTTCGCCTGTTTTTAAGTTAGATATTGTCTCAATAATCTCTTTTGGTTTAATTACTTGCATTACGTTGTTACCTCTCTTGGCTGTATTTCTAATATAGAAGCTATAACGTGCAGCTCATTCGCGTCAGAAGCTTGTACTTTTAGTATCTCACTCTCCTCCATAACCAAAGGCTGAGTCAAAAGTTCTACAGTTGTATTAGAAGATATAGCTTTTGTTTTAAATAAACTAAATATAGCACCACTAGAGTCAACTAAAGTTACAGTTAAGTTAGCCCCTGATCCAGCATCTTCAGAAACCAATATTGATTTTATAACTGTTGTCGTTGCAGTAGGCACTGTATATAAAGTTGTAAGATCTGTTGTAGTTAAATCTACTTTTTTATTTTTAAAACTATTAGCCATTAATTTAAAAAGAAGTTTTGTGCTTCAACTTCTTCCTTTAATTCTTGTTGATATGTAGTATTTAATTTTTGCACTATAGCGTCAAGATCTCTAACTTGTGCATCAGCTACATCTTGTCTGTATGTTGGTGATGGTCTTGTTAATATTTGCACTATCTTTGCCATTATCTTCTACCGTCTGGTTGTATATCTAATCTAAATCCACCAAGTTTCCAGTTTTGTGATGAACCTGTATTTGCTATTTTTAAAGACACAGCTCTTGCTCTAGCTCTTGTATCTACTTTAGTTGTAGATGATGTAACTGTAAAAGGACCAAGAGGTGAACTTGCTTGGCTGCTATTAGCAAAGTTTCTTAAATTTAATGTAATTTGTGTGTTACCTGTTTGAGATAAAAAGTCTGGTATAAATCTTCTTATCTTTGCAAAGAACTCACCATCTCCACCTTGTGAAATATCAAAATCTCCAGACTGTATGTTTGCAGTTACTGCAGTCACTGCGCTAGCTGTTACTTGATCTGTGCCTGTTTCATGTTCGTAATANATNGTGCAACCATCNGTNTTACCAACAACATCNTAAGANGNNTTTGANTCAGCATCNTANTCNGTTGCATGTGGTTTACCAAACACAGAAGAGTCTTGCCATGTTGTTCTATCTAAAGTGCCAGTTGTCCATATTGGTCTTTCTGGAGAAGACTCCTGATAATTATATGTTACACATCTATCTACAACTGTAGAATTTTCTGTGCAGTAGAACCAAGTTATTTCTCCAAACAAATTATTTAATCCTGCATTAATTAATTGTGATGCAGTTGTGTTTAAATCATTGTAAACAAAATCCTCCACTAAACACGGTAGAGTTTGAAGAGCACCTGCATATTTAAAGAAACCGTTTTCTGAAAACCAGTACGCTGCACCGTCAACTTCAACCGCTGCGTTCTGTCCTATTAATCCACAGTTTGTGCCCACTTGTGTAAAACCAAAAGTGAAAGGTGGACCAATAAAACGCATCGTAAATAATGCAGTATCTGTCCAAACATAAATTGCATCTCTACCTCTAACAGCTCCTACAATTCTAGATCCGTCTGCAAGTCTTTGTGTACCTGCTGTGTTGGTTGCCGTAGGTGTGTACGTATTTATATCTTCTTGATTAGAGAATCTTATAAACATTTGATCTTGTGTAGATTGATCACCTATTGTTGTTTCTGTTCCAAAAAATACTAAGTGTCTATCTGGTGTAGATACAATCATGTCTCTCGACGCTGTTGGTGCATTACTTATAATTGTTGCTCTTGTTGATGTAGCACCAGATGCATTTGAGTCCCATTCAAATACTTGTCCNTTATGTATAAGNGCAATAACTTTATCTCCAAAGTTATCAATAGACCACATACCTGGATCAACAACTAAGTCACCAGATGCAGCCTCGCCCCACGCTACATAATCTGTAGAGTTAGTTACTGTATCTGCATTTGAGTGTGATGCAGCTGTAGTATTTCTAACTCCTCTTGTTACACCCGTCAGAGTATTACCTGATATACCTGTGTAAGAAATTTCTTCACTACCTATTTGAATAAAACTTGTTCCTGATGAAGGAAACAATGTTGCATCAGTTAATACAATNGTTGTCGTAGAAGCATTNATGCCTCCGTTCAAACTTGTTTGTGCNTCTCCTGATACNGTNCCGCCCCATTGTCCTAAACTCCAACCAAACCCAGGAAGCTGTCCTGCAGGGCCAACACT
>FUFK010048035.1_pt1 | contig 12515 bp, 11 predicted proteins | sample 1021851 | NCBI WGS metagenome assembly FUFK01 (sample SAMEA51879418, study PRJEB19060) | metagenome
GAAAAAATATCAATAACTAAATTAGCAGATCAATTTAATGATTATATTAAAAATGAAACAAATTTAAATTTAGAGACAGCTTCTGAATATTTGTTAATGGCAACATGGTTAGCTTACCTAAAATCAAAATTATTATTACCTAGCTCTCCGGAGGAGGAGTTCAAACTTCAAGAAGTTGCTGAAAAATTAAAATTACANCTTAAAAAATTGGAATTAATTAGATTATTGTCAGATCAAATGCTTAAGCGNAAACGTCTTGGAAAAGAGATCAGAACAAGAGGCATGAAGGCTGGAATAAGACCAATTTATAATAGTGAATATAATATCAGTTTATTTGACCTTTTAAAAACATACTCCTCTATTTTAATGACTAAAGATTTTCAAAAAATTAATATCCCAAGACTTCCAGTTTTTACAGCTGAAGACGGTATAAAAACCATTAGAGATTTTTTTGGTAAGCTTTTAGATTGGAAGAAATTAGATGATTTGATTCCAAAAAATTTTAAAAATGAAAAAAAATTTAAAAGTACTGGAACGGCTGGAATTTTTGCTGGTTCATTAGAATTAGTTAAAGAGGGAAATTTAAGAATAAAACAAGATGATCTTTTTGAAGAGATTTATATAAAAGAGAATAAATGATTAAAAAGAAGAAAAAAAATAATATAATTGATTTTCCCNCAAAGTTATCAAATGTTGAAAAAGAAATTGAAGCAATAATTTTTGCTGCAGCTGAACCTTTAGATATTAGTACTATTGAAAGTAAAATTTCTAAAAAATCAGATGTAGAAAAAATTCTACAAAAANTACAAAANGAATATAAAGATCGNGGAATAAATTTAGTNTGTATATCTAATAAATGGTCTTTTCGAACNTCNGCTAAATTNTCAAGTTTNATGNTACAAGAAAAAACTGTTGAGAAAAAATTATCTAGAGCTGCAATAGAGACTTTNTCAATTATTGTTTACCATCAACCTGTAACCCGAGCAGAAATTGAGGAAATTAGAGGTGTNGCTTTTGGAACAAATACTGTNGAGATATTGATGGAATTAGACTGGGTTAAGCCTGGTGGAAGAAAAGATGTACCTGGAAAACCAATTCAATACGTTACGACTGATAATTTTCTTAGTCATTTTAACCTGCAAAAATTATCTGATTTACCTACTGTTGATGAGTTAGGAGCCGCAGGTTTAATTGATAGCGCTAATATAGATAATGCAATATTTGGTACAGGAAAATTTTACAAGGAAAAACAAGAAGAAAAAAAAGAGGACATTTACTCAAATATTGANGAAATGTTGAGNAGCACTCTTGATAAGGATGAGCAAAAGTAATTTGTCACTTTAAATTTTTAATAAAAAGGATATAAGTTACNCATGAGTATAGGAATTTGGCAAATAGCTATAGTAGTTATATTAGTTGTTTTACTATTTGGTCGTGGGAAAATATCTAGTTTGATGGGCGATGTAGCCAAGGGTATTAAAAGTTTCAAAAAGGGTATGGCATCTGACGTAACAGATGAGTCAGAACCTAAAAATATTTCTGACGATAATCAGGACAATAATAAATCTAACAACAAAGAATAAACCACATGCCTACAATTGGTTGGTTTGAAATTTTAATTGTGGTAGGTATTGCTATAATTGTCTTGGGTCCAAAAGATTTCCCGGTAATGCTTAAAAAAGTTGGTTCTTGGATTGGTACTGCTAAAAGGTATGTCAATAATATTCAAAATGAGGTCTCCAACATNGATATTGATGAAAATGAAATGAAAGAAAATAAAGAAGATAAGAAAAATGACTAACGATGATAAAGACACAGGTTTTATTAGTCATTTAGCCGAATTAAGAAAAAGGTTAATNCANAGTTTNATATTTCTAATTATTTTTTTTGTAGGATGTTATTTTTTTGCTGAACATATTTATGGTTTTTTGGTTGAACCTTATGCTAAAGCAGTCAAAGACGATGAGACAAATAGAAGATTGATATTTACTGCTTTACAAGAGACGTTTTTAACTTATCTGAAAGTTTCTTTTTTCACTGCTTTTTTTGTAACTTGTCCATATATTTTAATGCAAATATGGAAGTTTATTGCGCCAGGACTTTACAAGCATGAAAAAATTGCGATTTTACCTTATTTAGTTTTAACACCTGTATTATTTTTTTTAGGAGGGTTACTTGTCTATTATTTGATAATGCCTTTAGCGATTAAATTTTTTCTTTCATTTGAAAGTTCAGGTATTTCTACCAATTTACCAATCCAATTAGAAGCAAAAGTGAATGAATATCTATCTTTAGTAATGAAATTAATTTTTGCGTTTGGAATAAGTTTTCAGCTCCCAGTTGTTTTAAGTTTATTAGCAAGAGTGGGATTAGTCGACTCTGATTTTTTAAAAAAAAGAAGAAAATATGTTGTTGTAATTATATTTGCNGCNGCCGCANTATTAACACCACCTGATCCAATAACNCAAATTGGATTAGCGATACCTTTANTAATTTTATATGAATTATCAATTTTTTCAGTAAGNTTTATTGAAAATAAAAATTTAGAAAAATCTGATGCACAATCTTAAGGAGATTAGAAAAGATTTTGATAATTTCAAAAAGTCTTTAGAAAAAAGATCAATTGAAATAGACATTTCAAATTTAGAAAAATTAGACAAAAAAAATAGAGAGTTAATTCAAAAAAAAGAATCTTTAGAACAAGAAAAAAAAGAAATATCTAAATCTAAAGATAAATCATTATTTGAAAAATCAAAAAAATTATCTCAAGAGATTGATGAGATTACAGAAGAGCAAAAAAAAATTAAAATAGAATTGGATAGTATTTTATCAAATATTCCAAATATTCCACACAAGGATGTTCCGATTGGTAAGGACGAAAATGACAATGTTGANGTCATGAAATCTGGAACAATCCCAAATTTTGATTTTAAAGTTAAAAGTCATTATGAATTAGGTGAGAATCTTGGCATGCTTGATTTTGAATTAGCAACAAAGACAACCGGATCAAGATTTGTTTTTGTAAAAGATAAACTAGCTTTATTGGAAAGAGCATTATCAAATTTTATGTTAGATACTCATATAACTAAAAATGGTTATAGTGAAATATCACCACCATTATTAGCTTCAGAAAGCACTATGTATGGTACAGGTCAATTACCTAAATTCGAAAATGATCAATTCGAAGTTAAAATTGAGGAGGGAAATGAAAGAAAATTTCTTATACCAACAGCTGAGGTCATTTTAACTAATATAGTTAAAGATAAAATTATAAATCAAAAAGATTTACCAATGAGATTTGTTGCCTCAACGCCTTGTTTTAGAAAAGAGGCAGGTAGTTACGGTAAGGATACGAAAGGGATGATAAGACAACATCAATTTTATAAAGTTGAACTTGTTAGTATTGTAGAGCAAGATAATTGTCTTGAGGAACTTGAAAGAATGACTAATTGTGCGACTAATATTTTGGATTTACTTGAATTACCTTATCGAAAAGTTATCCTATGTAGTGGTGATATGGGATTTAGTGCAGAAAAAACTTATGATTTAGAAGTATGGTTGCCATCGGAGAATAGATATCGTGAAATATCCTCTTGTTCTTCTTGTTCTACATTTCAAGCGAGTAGAATGAAAGCAAGATATAAGACTCAAAATAAAGACACAAAGCATGTTGGTACATTAAATGGTAGTGGTCTAGCAATAGGTAGAACTTTGATCGCAATTTTAGAAAACTATCAAGAAAAGGATGGCTCTATTCTAATCCCAAAAGCGTTACGTCCTTATATGAATAATTTAGAAAAAATTTCACTTAAATAAAGTTGTTTTAATTCTTTAGATAGTATAAATATTCAAACTAAAATTAGGAGTTTTATGGATAGTTCAGGATTTGGTCAGTTTATACCATTAATATTAATTTTTGTAATATTTTATTTTTTCCTTATTAGACCTCAACAAAAAAAAGTAAAAGAACATAGGACTATGGTCGAAAATTTAAAAAAAGGAGATAAAGTTGTTACATCAGGTGGAATAACTGGGATTATCACAAGAGTAGTAGATAATGATAAAGTTGAGGTTGAAATTGCAGAAAATGTAACCGTCGAAGTCATTAGAGGCACAGGAATTCAAAGCTTAATGAATTCTCAAGAACCAAAGAAATAGTCTAATTTAATAGTGTGTTATATTTTTCTAAATTAAAGATAATTTTCATTCTAATTATATCTTTATTTTTAATTTTAATCGCATCATCAAATTTATTTAAATTTGATAATAATTTTCTTAAAAGGAATATAAATCTTGGTTTAGATCTTCAAGGCGGGTCTTATCTTTTATTAGAAATTGATAATAAACCTGTTATTGAGCAAAAACTTCAAAATTTAACGATCACTTTACGAGATTATTTTAAAGGAAAAAATATAAAGTTAGTAAATTTTATACTTCAAAATGAAAAAATTCTATTTAAAGTTAACGAGAAGGATAAACAAAAAGTCCTAGATATATTTAATGATAAAGAAAGTGAAATAAATCCTTATTACGAAAGATTTAAATCACACCAACTAGAAATAACTGAAGAGAATGATTTTTTAAGTGTGATTTTTTCTAAGCAAGGTTTAGTAAAGCTTAAAACATCTTCACAGGAACAGGCTCTCGAAATAGTAAGAAGGAGAATAGATGAAGTCGGAACAAATGAACCTAATATTCTCAAAAGAGGAAATGACAGAATATTAGTAGAACTTCCTGGCCTTGATGATCCTATGAGAATAAAAACTTTATTAGGAAAAACCGCTAATCTTACATTTAGATTTGTTTCTAATAACAATGAAGATTCATTTGGTAATGAAAAATTAAATTATGAAGATGAAGAAGGGTCAGAATTTGTTAGCAAAAGAATAATACTTAGTGGAGATAATTTACTTGACGCTCAACCAAGAATGGATAGTGATACAAATGAAACAGTCGTAACATTTAGTTTAGATAGAGTAGGGGCAAAAAGATTTGGTAAAGCAACCTCAAAAGGGATCGGTAGACAATTAGCTATAATTCTTGATGGAAAGATTATTAGTGCTCCAGTTATTCAAGACACAATAGCTGGTGGTTCTGGACAAATTACTGGAGGATTTACATTTCAGTCAGCGACTGATTTAGCTCTTTTGCTAAGATCTGGGGCATTACCAGCACCGTTAAATATTATTGAAGAAAGGACAGTTGGTCCGGGTCTAGGTCAAGATTCGATCGATGCTGGTATAATAGCTTTAATTATAGGTTTCATTTTAGTTATAGTTTTTATAATTGTTAAATATAAAATTTTTGGAATAATTACAAATACGGCTTTGATAATTAATTTACTTCTTTTAGTGGGTGTTCTCACATTATTTGAAGCAACCTTAACATTACCGGGTATAGCAGGGATAATTTTGACCGTTGGTATGGCTGTAGATGCAAATGTGTTAATTTTTGAGCGTATAAGAGAAGAACTTAAAAACGAAAAAAATAGATTGATTGCTTTTGATAGTGGTTACTCAAAATCAAAAACTGCAATTCTTGATGCAAACATAACAACTTTATTAGCAGCAATCATATTATTTTTTATGGGCTCAGGGCCTATTAAAGGTTTTTCAATAACTTTAGGTGTCGGGATTTTTACAACTCTATTTTCTGTTTATTTCATCGCAAGGCTTTTGACTGTCTTGTATATTTCAAAAAATAAAAACAAAGAAATCGTTATATAAATGATAGCTTTTAATAAATACTATAACCAATTTAATATATTATCTATATCCTTAGTTGTTATTTCTTTATTATTTTTAATATTTAAGGGATTAAATTTTGGGATTGATTTTAAAGGAGGCATTTTAATTGAACTTAGATCTACAGATTCAAAGGTTAACGTATCATCTTTAAGAGATAGATTTAATCAAATGGATTTAGGAGATGTTTCAGTTAAAAAATTTGGTAATGAAACTGATTATTTAATCAAGTTTGAAAACAAAGATAATAAAAAGAATATTATTGAGGACGTTAAAAAAAATTTAGATAAATCATTTGGAAACACTATAGATTTTAGAAGAGTTGAGAATGTTGGCCCTAAAGTAAGCGCTGAATTATTAAAGTCAGGTATAATTGCTATTTCAGTAGCATTAGCTCTTATGCTAATCTATATTTGGATAAGATTTGAATGGCAATTTAGTCTTGGTGCTATTTGTGCTTTATTTCATGATGTAATTGTTACATTAGGATTATTTTCGTTATTAGGTTTGGAAATTAATTTATCAATAATAGCTGCCGTTTTAACGATAGTTGGTTATTCAATGAACGATACAGTGGTTATATTTGATCGCGTACGAGAAAATTTAAAAAAATATGCCGATATAAAGATATTTGAATTAACTAATATCTCAATTAATGAAACTTTATCAAGAACCTTAATCACATCAATAACGACACTTTTAGCATTAGTTTCAATTTTTATTTTTGGTGGAGAAATTTTAAAAGGTTTTTCATTGGCAATGATTTTCGGTGTTATTTTTGGAACTTATTCTTCAATTTATATAGCGAACACAATTCTTGTAAGATTAAATGTTTCCCAAAAAACTATTCTAAAAGATGAGGAAAAAAATTAATATAAATTTTGAGCTATAACCATCGTTAGCAACATTGGTATAGACAATAAAGTGTTTGTTCTTGAGAATAACATTGCAGTCTTAGCTGATTTAGCCTTTAACTCTGGATCTGCATCAACAATACCCAAAGCTCTTTTTTGATTGGGCCAGATAACAAACCAAACATTAAATGCCATTATTAAACCAAGCCACATACCAATACCTATAGCTGTATGTTTTGGAACACCCGATCCAATACTTAAGGTCATAGCATCATGTAAGTACCCATTAAGTCCTGCTAGGATTAATCCAGAGATTACAGTAAATGCAGCAGCCCATCTAAAGTAAAATAATGCTGCGGGAGCNATAACTTTTCCAATAGCTGGCTTCTGTTCATCGGGTATTTTTCCCATATTTGGAATTTGAACAAAGTTAAAGTACCATAATAAACCAATCCACATAATCCCAACTAAAACGTGTGTATATCGAGCTACCCAACTCCAAAAAAGAGCATCAAAACTAAATCCTCCATTTTGATAAAATAAACCAAGAAACAAAATTATAGCTATGGCAATTGATGTATGAACTGTCTTAGATAATGATGATAGTAAATTAATCACAATAAACTATTTATATCAAATTCAACTGAAATTTACTAATATTTTTTCTTAGTTNAAGAGAGGCTTTAAAAATTTTCCTGTATAACTACTGTCTACTTTACAAATTTCCTCAGGTTTTCCTTCTGCGATGATTTTACCTCCTTTTACTCCACCCTCTGGACCCATATCAACAATATAATCAGCTGTTTTTATTACATCAAGATTATGTTCGATTACAACGACAGTATTCCCAAGAGCAACAAATGTATGGAGAATTTCTAACAATTTTTTTATATCGTGTTGGTGTAAGCCAGTAGTAGGTTCATCGAGTATATACATTGTACGTCCAGTAGATCTTTTTGATAATTCTTTTGCGAGCTTTATTCTTTGCGCTTCTCCGCCTGAGAGTGTAGTAGCTTGCTGACCAATTTTTATATAACCTAATCCAACTTTTTTCAGAGTAAGTAATTTGGTCTTTATATTTGTTATATTTTCAAAATATTCACATCCTTCATCAACTGTCATATTTAAAACATCCGCAATACTTTTATCTTTAAATTTTATTTCTAGAGTCTCACGATTATATCTTGTACCTTTACATTCATCACATTGAATATATACATCAGGGAGAAAGTGCATTTCATATGTAATAACTCCGTCACCTTCACAAGCTTCACATCTTCCGCCCTTAACATTAAATGAAAATCTACCAGGTTTATAACCTCGTGATTTAGATTCAGGTAATGATGTAAACCAGTCTCTTATTGGTCCAAAAGCACCAGTGTATGTTGCTGGATTTGATCTTGGAGTACGACCAATAGGTGATTGATCAATATCAATAACTTTATCTATTAATTCAGTTCCTTTAAAATTTTTAAATGGTTTGGGAATTTTTCTAGATTTATTATTATTTAAAGTTAGGTTCAGGGCATTATAAAGCGTTTGTAAAACTAATGTAGACTTTCCACTTCCAGATACTCCAGTTACACATGTTAAACTTCCTAAGGGTATCTTTAAATTTACGTTATCTAAATTATTTCCTGTAGCACCAGTAATTTCTAAAAATCTTCCATTCTTAGCNAATCTTCTTTTNGGTGGAACTATGATTTTNANTTTATTTGATAAATATTTTCCNGTNATACTNTCTTTGTTCTGACCTATTTCTTTAAAAGTTCCTTGCGCNACAACTTGNCCACCATTATTACCGGCTTCTGGACCTAGATCAATTATATGATCAGCATTTTCCATTGTCTCTGTATCATGTTCAACAACAATAACAGTATTTCCTAAATCTCTTAATCGTTTTAAAGCATTAATTAATTTTACATTATCTTTTTGATGAAGACCTATAGATGGTTCATCTAAAACATAGAGAACACCTGTTAAACCCGATCCTATTTGCGAAGCAAGCCGTATTCTTTGCGACTCACCTCCTGATAATGTGCCTGACTCTCTTGATAGTGTCAAATAATCAAGACCAACGTTTAACAAAAAATCTAATCTTTCATTTATTTCTTTCAAAATATGTTCAGCAATTTTAAATTGTTTTTTATTTAGGTTTGTCTGAAGTTCCTTAAACCATTTCGAGGCCTCTAAAATTGATTTTTCAGTTACTTCACTGATATGTAAACCATCTATTTTTACACACAAAGCCTCATCTTTAAGTCTATGACCATTACATCTTTCACATTTAGTATCTGATTGATACTGAGATATCTCCTCTCTTTTCCAATCACTATCAGTTTCTAGATACCTTCGCTCAAGATTGTTTATGACACCTTCAAATGTCTTTTTATGTGAATATTTTTCATATCCATCATCGTAAGTAAATTTTATTTCTTCATCATCAGAACCATAAAGTATTATATCTTTTATTTTTTTTGGTAATTTATTCCATCTTTCATTAAGAGAGAAATCGTAGTGTTTTGCTAGGGAAGATAGTGTTTGGGCATAATATAAAGTAGTGGTTTTAGCCCATGGTTCGATAGCACCATCAATAATAGATTTTTTTTCATTCGGTATAACTAAGTTAGGGTCGACATTAAGTTTTATTCCTATACCCTCACATTCCTCACAGGCACCAAACGGACTATTGAAAGAAAATAATCTTGGTTCAATTTCCTCAATTGTAAAACCACTTTCAGGACAAGCAAATTTAGTTGAAAATATTAATTTCTCTAATTTTCTAAACTTTTTGGGTAAGGTTTCATTTTCATACTCAACAAAAACTAAACCATTTGCTAAATTTATTGATGTTTCAATTCCCTCTGCTAACCGATTACCTAAAGATGAATTTAATATAATCCTATCAACTAAGACATATATATCGTGCTTTATCTTTTTATTAAGTTCAGGAACATTATCTATATCATAAAGTTTATCATCTATTTTAATTTTTCTAAATCCACGCTTTTTAAAGCCCAATATTTCTTTTTTGTATTCNCCTTTACGTCCTCTTACTACCGGAGCAAATAAATAAATNGTNGANTTNTTTGGTAATTCTTTAATNTTATCTACAATTTGAGTAATTGTTTGAGATACTATTGGTTTACCGGTGAAAGGTGAATACGGAATTCCTGCTCTTGCATAGAGAACTCTCATATAATCATAAATTTCAGTAACTGTTGCGACAGTAGATCTAGGATTTTTTGAAGTATTCTTTTGCTCAATAGAAATAGCAGGGCTCAAACCTTCAATTAAATCAACATTAGGTTTTTTCATTTTGTCTAAGAACTGACGTGCATAAGCTGATAAACTTTCAACGTACCTTCTTTGACCTTCTGCATAAACGGTATCGAACGCTAGCGANGATTTTCCNGAGCCAGATAGNCCTGTTATAACCACAAATTTGTCTTTAGGAATTTCTAATGAAATATTTTTTAGATTGTGCTCTTTAGCCCCCTTAATAAGTATCTTTTTCATCATAATTCTTATTGCTTTGACTTAATAAAATTAATATTCAGAGTAAATTGTGATATAAATCTAATTAATTAATAATACAAATATTAAAATATTATGGCTGGAAGTTTAAATAAAGTACTTTTAATTGGTCGTTTGGGCGCAGATCCTGAAATTAAGCAAATGGTAAATGGAAAAAATGTTGCAAGACTTAGTCTTGCTACAAGTCAATCCTGGAAAGATAAAAATTCTGGAGAAAAAAAAGAAAAAACTGAATGGCACCGTGTAGTTGTATTTAATGAGGGTCTTGTAAATGTTGTTCAACAATATCTTAAAAAGGGAGCTCAAATATATGTTGAGGGACAACTATCTACAAGAAAATGGAAAGACGAACAATCAGGCCAAGATAAATTTTCTACTGAGATAATTATTCAAGGATATAATTCCTCACTTACAATGTTGGGTGGAGGTAATTCGGGTGGCAGTATTGCAAATGATAATAAATCATTAAATAATAATGATGATATGTCTCAGATTTCTAACGAAATGGATGACGAAATTCCATTTTAGCAATTATGCAAAATTCTGAAAATCAAAACGATAAGAATATTAAGTTGATATCCATGCATGACGAGATGAGCTCGTCATATTTATCTTATGCAATGAGCGTTATCGTCAGCCGTGCTCTACCTGATATCAGAGATGGATTAAAACCTGTTCATAGAAGAATTTTATATGCAATGTACAAAGGAGGTTATGACTGGTCAAAACAATTTAGAAAATCAGCTAGAATAGTTGGTGATGTAATTGGTAAATATCACCCACATGGAGATCAATCTGTATATGACGCATTAGTTCGGATGGTTCAAGATTTTTCAATGAGTTTACCTCTGGTTGAAGGGCAAGGAAATTTTGGTTCTATAGACGGAGATCCAGCAGCGGCAATGAGATATACTGAGACAAGACTCTCAAAAGTATCTCAGTTTCTTATAGATGATATTGAAAAGAACACTATTGATTTTAAAAGTAATTATGATGAAACGGAAAAAGAACCAAGCGTTCTTCCTGCTCAATATCCAAATCTTTTAGTTAATGGTGCCGGCGGTATAGCAGTTGGAATGGCAACAAGTATTCCACCTCATAATTTGGGAGAAATAATAGATGGAACTTTAGCATTAATTGAAAATAAGGACATTACTGTTAAGCAATTAATGAAATTTATACCTGGTCCTGATTTTCCAACGGGCGGAGTAATCATAGGAAAAGATATGATTAAAGAGGGTTACACTAAAGGAAGAGGGTCTTTTAAAGTCCGTGGTCAAATTTCTATTGAACAAATGAAGAATGGTAGGGAGAGATTAGTAATAACTTCTATTCCGTATCAAGTTAATAAGTCGGTTTTAAATGAGAGAATAGCTCAATTGGTAAGAGAAAAAAAAATAGAAGGCATAAGAGATATAAGAGATGAGTCCAACAGGGAAGGGATAAGAGTATCTATAGATTTAAGAACTGGTGTTGAACCGGAGACAGTCAAAAGACAATTATATAAAAATACTCAAATAGAAAGCTCTTTTGGTTTTAATACTTTAGCAATAGTTGAGGGAAAACCTATTACATGTAATTTAAAAGATTTTTTATCCCATTTTTTAAATTTTAGAGAAAGTGTAGTAATCAAAAAAACAAAATTTGATTTGAATAAAGCTGAAGAAAGAGCACATATATTGATTGGTTTATCTGTGTCAGTTGAAAATTTAGATAAAGTTATAAAAATTATAAGATCATCAAAAAATCCTGAAGAAGCAAAAAGCTCACTTCTTAAAATTAAATGGAAAATAAATAAATCATTAAAGATGATAAATTTAATTGAAAACAAAACTTCTAAAGGAATGTATTCATTATCTGAAATTCAAGTTAATTCAATTTTAGAATTAAGATTACAAAAACTAACTGCACTGGGTATCAATGAAATAGAAATTGAAATAAAAAAACTTTCTGAATTGATAAAAAAATATAAAAAAATTATTTCTTCAAAAAAAGAATTGTTAAATGTAATTAGCAATGAGTTAAATGATATAAAAGAAAAATTTTCGGTTAAAAGAAGAACAGATATTATTGATGCTGTTTTAAATTATGATATTGAGGAAACTATTCAAAAAGAGTCTGTAATTATTACTGTTACTCTTCAAGGCTACATTAAACGAGGATCTTTAAATAATATAAAACAACAAAAAAGAGGAGGAAAAGGAAAAACTGGTATTACAACGAGAAATGAAGACTCTGTTGTCCAAACACTATCCGTTAACACCCATACATCTGTTTTGTTTTTTTCAACCGAAGGTCTTGTTTACAGAATTAAAGCTTGGAAAATACCGGTTGGATCTTCATCCTCTAAAGGAAAATCTTTATTCAACATTTTACCTCT
>FUFK010077642.1_pt1 | contig 12515 bp, 15 predicted proteins | sample 1021851 | NCBI WGS metagenome assembly FUFK01 (sample SAMEA51879418, study PRJEB19060) | metagenome
AAAGAAAAACCTTTATCTACTAGTATTAAAGATATTTTTTCACTTAAATTCATTAATTATCTAACTTAATAAATTTCCCATTTTATTTAAAGAGAAAAATATTATCTTCTTATAATTGACTTAAAAATATTGATAAAAGATAACAGTATTATTTTTAATCTAAATATACTTACAATGGATTGAGCTAAATATGTCAATGCAGCAGCTCTTAAAACGGATTTGCATTGGTACATATTCTCTCTAGGAACAAATCTTTTGAGTATTGGTAAGGCTCTCTTAAAACTTGCATCAAATTCTACAGGAAGAGTAATCAAATGGATTAGCACATTTGTAGATAAACATCCCATTATTATTATCGCAGCAATAAGGGTGATAAATGGACTTTTAGTGAAGGCAAATATTGACGGTAGTCCTATAATTAATAAAAACGAGCCAATTCTTTGAAAGATCATTGTTTTTTCAATTAATGATTGTCTAAGAATAAGTGGTTTGTATTTTTCTTTATCTTGAATTGCATGACCAATTTCGTGTGCAACAACCGCAATGCTTGTAATACTTTTTTTATCAAGTTTATCTGTAGCGATATGTATTTTTTTTTCTTTAGGATTGTAATGATCTAATTGCTGAATAGGATTAATTGATACATTGGTAATTTTTTCTTCTTCAAGGATTTTTTTTCCAAGTTCTCTACCAGTGAAAGGCATATCAGGTAAAATTTTATTATATTTTTTTAAAATATAATTTACCCATAAACTTGGTAGAAACATTACAATAAATGGTAAAAAATAGTAAAATAATTTAATCACAATATAAAAATAGGAATAATATTATTAAAAATCAATTTTATTTAAACTAGTATTATTATCAATAATTAATTATTGCTTAAAAAGTGAAATCTAAATTTGAAAGAATTAATAGACTTCCCCCATATATATTTGGGGAGATAAATTCATTAAAAATGAAACTGAGATCAGAAGGTAGGGATATTATTGATTTTGGCATGGGCAATCCTGATATGCCAACACCTCTTCACATAAGACAGAAATTAAAAGAAGTTGTAGATAAACCAGGTGTTGGACGTTATTCAGTTTCAAAAGGCATTAATGGATTAAGAAAAGCTCAAGCTAAATATTATAAAAAACGATTTAATGTTGATTTAAATCCATCAAGTGAAATTATAGTAACAATTGGTTCAAAGGAAGGTTTAGCAAATTTAGCACAAGCTATAACTTCAAGAGGAGACAGGATATTATGCCCTGATCCATCATACCCTGTTCATCCATATGGTTTTATGATTGCCGGAGCAAAATTAACACCTTTAAGAACATTTTATAATGGACAGTTCGATAGAAACAAATTTTTATCAAATATTGTTAATAATTTAAAAAAATACTCTTCAATAAAAGTTATTATTGTTTCTTTTCCTTCTAATCCAACAGCTCAGATAGTTGATTTAGATTTTTATAAAGAATTAGTAAAAATTGCAAAAAAATATCAAGTTTATATTNTATCNGATTTAGCTTATTCTGAAATTTANTTTNGTAANNATCCNCCTCCATCAATATTAGAAGTTAATGGAGCNAAGANNATAGCNGTTGANTTTACNACNTTATCNAAAACTTATGCNATGGCNGGNTGGAGAATAGGTTTTGCNGTTGGAAACAAAACNTTAATTGAAGCATTAACAAAAATTAAATCNTATGTNGACTATGGTGCTTTTACNCCTGTNCAAGTAGCAGCNACTGCTGCTNTAAATGGATCTCAAANATGTGTAGAAGAAATAAGAGAGACTTATAAAAAAAGAAGAGATGTTTTAATAGAATCTTTTGAAAGGGCTGGTTGGGATAAAATTCCAGAGCCTGAGGCATCAATGTTTGTATGGGCTCCTTTACCAAAAAAATATAAAAAAATGGGTTCTATGAAGTTTGCCAAAAATTTAATGATAAANGCCGANGTTGCAGTAGCTCCTGGTTTNGCTTTTGGAAAAGGAGGGGAGGGTTTTGTTCGTATTGGTCTAGTAGAAAATACTCAAAGAATAAGACAGGCNGCTAAAAATATTAAAANATATTTTAATACTTAATATNAAACTGATAAAATNTTAATATAATGNGATAATTTTTCACCTGCATCCCANGCATCNCTTAGACTTTTTCCTANAACCCAGTCTCCACTTAAAAATANTTTNTTATCCTTAGAATTAATCCAATTTTTTTTTGANATANTATTATAACTNANTTTTGTTTGCGCANATAACCANCTGTGTGATTTAATAAAACTTANNTNATTNTTTATANNAAATGTTTNTTCAAATATTGATTGAGCNTATTTTTCTAGNTCAGNNTTNTCNATNNNAATATTNTTNTTNGTATATTCAGAACTCATATTTAATACCCAACANTCATCNGATAATTCATTAAATTTNATATTTTGATTCATAAANAAACTAATATCTTTATGAAGATTTAATCCNGCTTTNATNTTNATNTTNTTANTATCTTTATANCTTAACATTACNGTATGTATTGGNTCATAAGATGGTTCGCTAACAATCTGAGTAAAATCAATTAAATCTTTTGAAAGTTCTTTTGATTGTAAATAAGGTATACAAATTAAAATATAATCAAAATCTTTAAATTCTTCCTTTTCAGAAAATAGTGAGAAGAGATCATTACTATTTTTTGAAATTTTAATTATTTTTGAATTTAAATAACTTTTTACTTTAATATTATCAAAAATAGACTTTGGAATAGAATTCATTCCATTTTGACCAATAATAATTTTTTTTCTAGTTTTTTTATTTTTTAAATAATCTGTTGCAAAATCTATTTCTATTACTTGTCCCAAATTATATCTACTTATTACTTCATTTAATTGATTTACAGAATGATTTGTCGATAGATAATGTGCACCATGATCAAAAAGGTAATTATCATGCTTTCTAGTAGATACTCTTCCTCCTGGTCTCCATGATTTATCAAAAATTGTAATATTATGTTCTTGAAGATTATAAGCAAGAGACAAGCCAGTCATCCCAGCTCCAATTATTGCAATATTTTTCACATTAATTAATATTAATTATTTGAAAATTTTTTTTGCCTGAAGATTTAATTTTTTTTAAACCAAATTTACTGCATAGATTTTTGTATCTCTGTTTTGNNGGTAAGTTAATTGTTTTAAAATGTATATTATCGTGACCGAACATCATTTTCTGACCATTAATTTCATATAATTTTTTATAAATACTAGATTTTCTTCTGATAACCATAATTTAATAGAAAAAATATATAGTTAAATTTAAAGCAGCAAAGATAAATACTATCGCAATAGCTGCGTATAAATTTCTTTTGTTCATATCTATTTATAATTAAAATTATACTTAAAAGTCAAGATACTAAATTAATTTAACATTAATGATTTTAGGAAATCTAAGTTTTCAATTAATCGTCTTAATTCTTCTGGATCTAGTCCTTTTAAATTTTCTTTAAATAAATTTTGATAGTCTAATGTATCAATACGATCCGTATAAATTTCTTTTAAAGAAATTGTATTTGAATTATCATAATCATAATTCCCAATTAATATTTTTGATAATGCAGGAAATATTAGTGATGTAGTTGTATAAGTTGCAAATCCTATTTCTCTGTCTTCGTCTTGTCTTTTGTCAATAAAGGTAAAATAAATAGCTATTCTTGCTGCACGTGTTAATTCTGCTACAGATAATTCATCATCTTGTGATACATCTAAAAATGAAAAAGTTTCATTAATACAATTTGCGGGATTGCTATCATTATTACATGTTTCAATTAATTGAGAATTCATTAAGTTAATAATTTCTCCATAAATAATTTGAAAGACACTAGGGATTGATTCACATTTTTCATAAACAGAATACTCTGATGAATTTAAAAAAGAATAATCTATACCATCCCAACCATCAGGAGCAGTAACTTCAAGTAAATTATCACCATCTTTTTTTAAAAAATAATAATAACTTCCATCTAATTCTCCCCATTTATAAGCTGACCAATCTTGTACCTTTGATGTTTTGGACACATTAAAGCCAACATATGTCTCGTCAATCCACATACTTGTATTATTTGATATTATAAATACTTGATATTCTGCGTCACAATCATCACTCCAAATACCTTGCATATCTTTTGGAAAATTATCTTCAAATATTAATTCTGCATTCAGGTGAAATGGTAATAATAAAAAAATACTAAAAATTAATTTTACTAAATTATTCTTCATAAGGCATAACTCTTATTACATCTCCGTAAATAATTACAACTCTTTGCCCATTCGGAAGGGCATTATTATCTCCTTGTACAAAAGCCTTTTCTTGATCATTTTGGCAATTAGAAGTGTTATTACCACATTCATCAATATTCACTATATATTGGAAGCCATCATGATTGCCAATTTTAGCTTGAATTACTGAGCCCATAGCGGCTCCTCCAATAGTTCCATATACTATAGCAATATCTTGACACTTAGTTCCTAATATTTCTTCTTCTCCACATATTTGAGAAGCTAAAAGACCTCCTATCATTGCTCCAGCAGTTGCTCCAATCCAATCACTTTCACCTTCAATTTTTACTGGAAGAGAGGTTTTAATTGTTCCATATTCAATATTAGTTACTTTTTGTGCATCAGATTTTTTTACCTTGTTTGGAGATGTGGTATTACAAGAGATTAGTGCAAAACTAATTATAAGGGGAATTANCAATAATTTTACTAATTTGGTCATTAATTTATAANTTATTATAGTTAAAAATTGTCTAAAATAAGCAATTAATTTTAATAAATCATATAAATTTTCTAATAACTTACTATTTAAATATTGATGAAAAGTTTATTTTTAATTCTTGGAAATCAATTATTCCCACATAAACANCTAAGAAAATATAAAGACTCAACNATTTTTATGTGTGAAAGTTTTGATCTTTGTACTTTTCAAAAACATCATAAATTAAAACTCATTCTTTTTCTGTCCTCAATGAGATCTTATGCTGATGAACTAAAAAAAAATAAATTTAAAGTTAATTATGTTGATTTAAAAAAGGATTTTAAAATTTCCTACGAAAAAAAATTAGAAAATTTTATAAAAAAAAATAAATTCGAAGAATTAATTTCTTTTGAAATTGAAGATAAATTTTTTGAAAAAAAAATAAGCACCTTATGTAAAAAAAATAAAATTAAATTAACTTTTATTCAATCACCCATGTTTTTAAATTCAAGAGATGAATTTAAAAATTATTTAAGTAAAACAAAAAAACCTTTTATGGCAAATTTTTATAAAATTGCCCGTGCAAAAATAGATATTTTGATGGAAAATAATAAGCCCAAAGGTGGAAAATGGAGCTTTGATGAAGATAACAGAAAAAAACTCCCTAAAGATATTAAAATACCAGAAATGATTACTGCAAAAGAAACAAAGCATACAAAAGTTTTAAAACAACAAATAAACACAATTTTTAAAAATCACCCAGGCCAAGTTGATAATTTTTGGCTACCTACAACTTATGATGATGCAGTTAAATGGTTAGATTATTTTATTATTAAAAAATTTAATTTATTTGGTGATTANGAAGATGCAGTTGATACTAATAATAANTTTTTATTTCATAGTGTNCTAAGNCCNATGATTAATTTAGGTTTATTGACACCAGANCTAATNATTGAGAGNGTNAGAAAAGTTGAAAATAAAATTAAAATTAATTCTTATGAAGGTTATATNAGGCAAATTATTGGATGGAGAGAATTCATTAGGGGAATTTACCAAAATTATGATCAACAATTAGAAGAAAATAATTTCTTTCAACATAAAAATTCNCTNACTAAAAAATGGTATGACGGTACAACCGGATTAGATCCTTTAGATCACTCAATTAAAAATGCTCAAAAATATGGGTACACTCATCATATTGAGAGACTAATGGTTTTATGTAACATTATGAACTTATGTGAAATTAAACCTAATGAAGTTTATAATTGGTTTATGGAAATGTTTGTAGATAGCTCTGATTGGGTAATGTCACCTAATGTTTATGGTATGGGATTGTTTAGTGATGGAGGTATATTTAGTACCAAACCTTATATTTGTGGTTCAAGTTATTTTATGAAAATGATGAATTTTAAAAAAGGTAATTGGAATGATATTATGGANGGATTGTATTGGCGTTTTATTAATAAAAATAGAAAATTTTTTCAATCTAATCCTCGTTTAAATATGATGGTTAATATCTATGATAAAATGAATACTGAGAGGAAAAATCATATAATAAAGAAAGCAAATCAGTTTATTCGTGATAATACCAATTAATGGATAAATTCGATGTTGTTGCAGCAATAATAATAAAAGATGATAAATATTTTATTGCGCAAAGAAATAGAAATAAACATATGGGATTAAGTTGGGAATTTCCAGGTGGAAAAGTGGAAGAAGGGGAATCTTTTGAAATTGCACTTAAAAGAGAAATAGAAGAAGAACTTAATATAGAAATAAATATTAAAAATAAATTAGGTGAAGAAAATTATCAAGATGACAAAATAAATGTGAAATTACATTATTTTATATGCTCTCATGCTAATGGTGAAATTATTTTGAGTGAACACGAAGACTCGGCTTGGGTTACAAAAAATGAATTTAAAAATTATAATTTTGCTGAAGGAGATAGTGATATTATAAACTTATTATAAGTCTAATTTTAAAATCGTTTAAAACCTTAATTTTTCTACTTTTTTTTTCAAAAATTTTATTTTCTTTTATTTTAATGATAAAGACCAACATCATTTATGAAAGTTGATAAAGATCAAATTTCCGCATGGGGTGTGCATGCCTTCACTGGTTCTGGAGCTATACTTGGGTTTCTTGCCTTAGTATCAATATTAAATAATGATCAAGTTGGTAGTTTTTTATGGCTTGGTATGGCCTTACTTGTAGATGGAGTTGATGGAACATTAGCTAGGAAGGTTGGAGTTGAAGAAAAAGCACCAAATCTAGATGGGATTATTTTAGATTCCATTATTGATTATCTAAATTACGTTATTAACCCAGCTTTAATGATTTACTGGTTTCAGATGGTACCATCAGGTTTTGAAATGATTATGCCTGCTCTTATATTTGGAGTTTCTTTGTANACTTTTATCAACGTTAATATGAAAACGGATGATTATTATTTCCAAGGTTTTCCTGCAGTCTGGAATGTTGTGGTTTTATATTTCTTTATATTAAATACGAATGAATGGATAAACCTAATTGTGATAATTATTCTATCAGTATTGACATTCGTTCCATGGAAGTTTGTTCATCCACTAAGAGTAAAATCATTTAGAAATTTAACGATTTTTTTTACTGTTGTTTGGGCAGCAACAACACTGCGATTAGTAACAAAATCAGAAATAAACTTAATTATAAATGATACAATTGTTCTTTTAATATGGTTAATTTGTACGGGCTATTTTATTTATATTTGTTTTCTTAGATCGATAAAAGANTATTAAAACCGTAAGTAATTCAATATTATTTTGTATATGCAAAAAATGCATATCAAATAAGTATGAAATTCATTTTTAAAAATAAATAAATTTTATTATTAAAATTTCATCGTTCATTTTGAATAATTCAAAACGGAAGTAAACGAAAGTTGAAGGAACGCATGCAAGTTATTAAATCGTTCAATCTGTATTAACAGATCGGAAGTAGGCTAAAGCTGAAGGAACGCGGATCTTATTATTAATTTCCATAGCTAAGCATGAATTATAACGGATAAGAAAGGTTTGTTATAACTATGGTTAAAAAGTTAGATAATAAAAAGATANTCTATTCAAATCTCAAGAGGTTTACTCCNTGATGTTTAATGAAATGTATCAATCTGAATCAGTTATAAGAAATCATTATAACAATATTAATGATTGGTTAGATCAAATGACTTCAAAAGTTATTCTTGAAAAGAATGCTGAAGCTGAAACTCATTTTAGAAATATTGGAATTACATTTTCTACAAATAACGAAACTGCAAGAGAAAGAATTATTCCGTTTGATTTAATTCCAAGGATATTTACCTATACTGAATGGTTAAGATTAGAAAGAGGAGTAATCCAAAGAGCTAAAGCACTTAATGCGTTTCTTGCTGATATTTATAATCAAGGTGAAATAATAAAAGCTAATATAATTCCTAAAGAAATTATTTACAAAAAAAAATCTTTTGAACCTTCAATGTTTGGTTTTTCTCCTCCTAGAGATATCTATAGTCCTATAATTGGTATTGATTTAGTAAGAACAGGTCCCAATGATTATTTTGTTTTAGAAGATAATTGTCGAACACCAAGTGGTGTTTCTTACATGCTAGAAAATAGAGAAATAATGATGCGAATGTTTCCTGATTTATTTCATAACAACAGAGTAACACCAATAGATGACTACCCAACAAGACTTTTGCAAACCTTGATGAGTTTAGCTCCTATTAAATGTGAAAATCCAGAACCAGTATGTGTGTTACTTACACCTGGTCCTTTAAATAGCGCTTATTACGAACATAGTTTTTTATCAGATCAAATGGGTATTGAAATGGTTGAATCAACAGATTTATTTGTTGAAGGAAAATATCTTTATATGAAAACAGTTGATGGTCCAAAAAGAGTAGATGTTGTTTACAGAAGAATAGATGACGATTTTTTAGATCCTCTATGTTTTAATCCTCAATCTGTAATTGGTATTCCAGGAATTATGGATGTTTATAGAACAGGTGGTGTCAATATCTGTTCAGCTCCTGGAGCAGGCATAGCTGATGACAAAGCAATTTATATTTATGTACCTGAGATGATCAAATTTTATTTAGGCGAACAACCAATCTTAGATAATGTTGAAACATGGAATTGCGAAAAGGAACAAGAATTAAAATATGTTTTAGATAATATAAATGAACTTGTCGTAAAAGAGGTTGATGGATCTGGAGGTTATGGGATGTTAATAGGTCCAAAATCTTCTAAATCCTCTATAGATGAATTTAAAACAAAACTCTCAACAAATCCAAAAGGATATATAGCTCAACCTTTACTTGATCTTTCATTTTCACCAACACTAATCAAAAATCAAGTTGAGGGAAGAAGGGTAGATTTACGTCCATTTTGTTTAATTGGAGAGCAAGCTCAATTAAGTTCTGGTGGTTTAACTAGAGTTGCAATGAATGAAGGTTCGTTTGTTGTAAATTCTAGCCAAGGAGGCGGTGTGAAAGACACATGGGTTTTGGCTGAATGAGGAATAAAAATGTTAAGTAGAACTGCTGAATATCTATATTGGATCAGTCGTTATATGGAAAGAGCTGAAACTACAGCCAGGCTTTTGGATGTTGGTTATAGAATGTCTCTTTTTCCAAATCCAAGTGGTTATAATAATGAATGGGAATCAGTTTTATCTGCTGCTGGAGCAATTGAGGGATATAAAAATAAATATGATACAATTGAACAGAAAAATGTGGAAGATTATTTATTTTTTGATGAAAGTAATCCTTCATCTGTTTACAATTGTATTCTTAATGCACGAAATAACGCATTAGTAGTTAGAACTTCCTTTACCCCTGAGTCTTGGTTAGCAATTAATAAAACTTATCAAGAGATACTAAACTTAAAAGAAAAAAAATTTACAAAATCTGATTTACCTGATCTGACAGAGTGGACAATAGAACAAGTAAACTTATTTAGAGGATCATTAAGTTCTTTGCTTAGAAATGATGGTTATAATTTTCTTTTTCTTGGTTTATTTATTGAGAGGGCTGATAATTCTGCCAGATTATTAGATGTAAAGTATTTTGTTTTATTACCTAAGCCTCAATATGTAGGTGGTAATATCGATAATATGCAATGGAGTATATTGCTTCGCTCTTTATCTTCTTTTAGAGCTTTTAGATGGGCATACGATGGTAATATTACCGCAACTAAAATTGCTGACTTTTTAGTTTTAAATAATAATTGCCCTAGATCTTTAAGTTTTTGTATTCAGAATATTGTTAAACATTTAACTAACCTAACATGCAGTCCAGAAAAAGTTGGAAGAATTTATAATAATTTAAAAGATCTAAATACTAAAATTCAAGAAGAAAAAATAGAAACTATTGTTGAATATGGACTTCATCAATTTGTAACACAATTTATTAGAAAAATATCTAGTGTTGATAACGAAATACATAAGGAGTTTTTTAATTAATATGGAACTAATAATCGAACACACAACTAAGTATGAATATAAAAATCCAGTTGCGGGATTAATTCAAACCACTAAACTGCATCCTTCAGAATATAATGGTCTTAAAATTTTAGAGTGGAATGTCCATAACGACTCAGCCAAAAAATCAAAAATTTATCAGGATGGTGAGGCTAATAATATTCAAAGTTTTACAAATACAAACAAGGTGAAAAAAATACAATTTACAGTTCTTGGAAAAGTTGAAACATTTGATACAAAAGGAATTTACCAGAGTGCTTCTGATAAAATAGATCCTTTAGTTTACTTAAGAGAATCAAATTTAACAAAAGCAAATGCGGATATAAAAAATTTAGCTATTGAAGCTAAAAATGGTTTTAATGAAAATGAAAATCTAGAAACATCTCATAATCTGATGAATCTAGTAGCTGAAAAAATTGAATACAAACCTTTAACGACAAATAATCAAACAACAGCCATTGAAGCATTTAATCAGAAAAAGGGAGTCTGTCAGGATCAAGCACATATTATGATTGCCGCAGCAAAAACTTTAGGAATACCTGCTAGATACGTAAATGGTTATATGCATAACAATTCCCATTCTTCAGAATTTCAATCTACACATGCGTGGGCAGAATTTTATATAAATGACTTAGGTTGGGTGGGATTTGATCCTACAAATAAGTGCAGTCCAGATGAAAGATACGTACGTGTTTCTTGTGGACTTGATGCAAGTTACGCATCACCTATTAANGGTGTTTTTTATGGAAATATTAATAATGATGCTGTGATAGAAAACTTAGATATTCATGTACAAACATTGGAAAATAATTCTCAACAATAATTTGTTTGAAAAATTTTTCTTAACTTACTAGTATTATTTTTAAAAAGGAGGAAATATGTTTCAAAATAAAAAACAACTTCAGTATTTATGGATTTTTAAACCTGAACTTAATGATATTGCAAAAAGAATTGCAGAAGATCATACAAAATGGATGAAGGAAACACATACAAAGGAAGGTGATAAAGCACTTCTAATGTTAAATTGGTCTATAGGCNCTGAATTTAAAGATGGAAATAAAACAGGTAATATGTCTCTAATCTTAACAGANGTTTATGAAAATCAAGCNGGAATAGATNATCATTTTGAGCAAGCACAAAACAATGGTGCAACTTTTAGAGATGATTTTAGTGATTTTGAAAGTAAATGTGAAAATTTAGTAAAAATTAATAGTTCAGATATTATCCATTCAATGTGGTAAATATAATTTTTAATATCTAATTTATTTTTAAATAGATTTNAATAATCTTATTGTAATATTCAAACTACATATCTAAGTTAAATACCATATTTATTTAATTTATAGCTATTATGGAAATTGAAAAAATTTTTAAAAATTTAATTTTAGCAGACTTTATTGTTATAATTTTAATGGTTATATCATCTATGTATCAACCTTCTGAAATTTCTAATCTTTATGAAAATTTAAATGATGGATTATTATCTAATTTTGAAAATTTTTCTCGAATAGTATCTATTAGTTTATTCTTTCTATATCTATTTACTTTAAATTTACTTTATAGATTTATCTCTTACGGCAAACCATTGTATTTATTTTTAGTAGTAGCNGGCATAGTTCTAAATTATTTTAGTGGTTCTGTTATTTATACTGCTTTTAGTGGTATGCTTGATCAAATTGGTGGATTGATTAGTGGAGCAATTTTAATTCTTTTATATTTTTCACCAATTAAAGATAATTTTAGATAAAAAATAACTTAGTTTTCTGCAATCAAATCAATATTTATGTATTTTTTATTAAAATTTAGTTAAAATATTAAAAAAGGTAGGTCAAAACCCTTGTAAAAAAAAGACCATAAATTTGATTATGGTAAGATCATTAGCAAAAATTATAATTGGTTTATTAAGCTTATGGGCATTAGTGTTTATTTTTGCAGAGATTATGGGTGTAACTATCTATTTTCCATTCACTATAGTTGAAAAACAAGAAATACCATATCATAGAATTACTTCAGTCAGATTAGCCGTTTTTCTAACTTTTGCTTACTTTGGTTTTAGATATCTTTTCCTTCAATCAGAAAAACTTTATCCTATTCAATTTTTAGAAATTTACATTAAATCATTTACAATTTGTTGTTTATTTGTTTTTTATACTAGCCAAGTCGAATTTAGAGATTACTATTTTGTGCTATTCTTATTTATAGTTTCATTAATCTTACATTTTGCATCAAGAAAAAAGATAAGAAGTTATTTTAATTAAAACAAGCGGTTATTAAACCGCTTGTAATT
>FUFK010777932.1_pt1 | contig 12510 bp, 13 predicted proteins | sample 1021851 | NCBI WGS metagenome assembly FUFK01 (sample SAMEA51879418, study PRJEB19060) | metagenome
TTCGCGGGCTAGGCCCGCTCCTACGATTATTCGTTTGCTGGTGGGCGCGTGCCGATGGTCACGTCCAGCTCCAGCTCCTGGGTGTTGCGCCGCACGTTGAGGGTCAGCTTGGTGCCCGGCTCGGTGCCGGCGATGCGGTTCATCGCCTCGTAGCCGTCCTTCATGGTGTTGCCGTCGATGCCGATCAGCACGTCGCCGGCTTGCAGGCCGGCGTCCTGGGCCGGGCTGCCGGACACCACCTCGGTGACCACGCCGCCGACCACGTCGTCCATGCCGAAGGTTTCCGCCAGGGTGGGGTTGATGTCCTGGACGGTGACGCCCAGGTAGCCGCGGATCACCCGGCCGTGTTCGATCAGGTCGGACATCACCTCGCTGGCGATCGACGCCGGGGTGGCGAAGCCGATGCCCTGCCAGTTGCCGTCCGAGGACAGAATGGCGGTGTTGATGCCGATCAGATGGCCACGGGTGTTGATCAGCGCGCCGCCGGAGTTGCCCCGGTTGATGGCCGCGTCGGTCTGGATGAAATTCTCGAAGGTGGCGATGCCCAGATGGGTGCGGCCGGTGGCGCTGACGATGCCCATGGACACGGTCTGGCCCACGCCCAGCGGGTTGCCGATGGCCAGCACCACGTCGCCGACGCTCACCGGCTGCGGGCCGTTCAGTTCGATTTGCGGCAGGTCTTCCAGGGCGATCTGCAGCAGCGCCAGATCGGTTTCCGGGTCGGTGCCCACCACCCGCGCCGGGGCGTCCCGGCCGTCGCGCAGGGCCACCAGGATCTCATCGGCGTCGCGGATCACATGGTAGCTGGTCAGCACATAGCCTTCGGAGGACACCAGCACCCCGGAGCCCAGGCTGGCCAGGGCGCGTTCGCGGCGCGGGCGCTCCATGAAGCGGTTGAACAGCGGGTCGTCGCTGAGCTGCTCGCCGCCGCGGGTGACGATCTGGGTGGTATAGACGTTGACCACCGCCGGCGCCGCCCGGGCCACCGCGTCCGAGTAGCTGTCCGCGCGGGGCGCCGTGGCGGTGGCCGGCGCGCCGGCGTCGCGGGCGCCGGGCCCGTGCTCGTACCACCACAGCACCGACAGGNCCACGGCCAGGCCGGCGACCACCGGCAACGCCAGAAATCGAAACAGTTTTAATAACGGGCCTGTTAACACTTATCCAAGCCTCCGCCCCCGCGAATCATGTAGACTGCGCGCAATAGTAGCAGGGAGACCTCCATGCTGAAACGCGATCATTTGCTGCGTGTGCTCGACGACGAGCTGCAGCCTCACCGATTCCGTGACTACAGCCCCAACGGGCTTCAGGTGGAAGGCCGCGAGCAGGTGCGGCGGCTGGTGACCGGTGTCACCGCCTGCCAGGCGCTGATCGACGCGGCCATCGTCGAAGAAGCGGACGCCATCTTCGTGCATCACGGCTACTTCTGGAAAAACGAGGACCAGCGCGTTCGTGGCATGAAAAAGCAGCGGCTGCAGAGCCTGCTGCGCCACGACATCAGCCTGTTCGCCTACCATCTGCCGCTGGATGCGCACCCGCAATTGGGCAACAATGCGCAACTCGCGCGTCGCCTGGGGCTGCGCGTCGAAGGCGGCATGGAAGCGGGCAACCCGCTCTCCATCGGCAACGTGGGGCGCCTGGACGACCCGATGAGCGCCCGCGATTTCGCCGTCCATGTGGAGTCGGTGCTGGGGCGCGAGGCGCTGCACATCGGCGACGGCGAGGACGAAATCGAAACCCTGGCCTGGTGCACCGGCGCCGCCCAGGGCTTTATCGAACAGGCCCAGGCGCTCGGCGTGGACGCCTACTTGAGCGGTGAGATTTCCGAGCCCACCACGCATTTCGCCCGTGAAACCGGCATTCATTATTTCGCCTGCGGCCACCACGCCACCGAGCGCTACGGGGTGCAGGCGGTGGGGGAGTGGCTCGCCAATGAGTACGGGCTGGAACATACCTTCATCGATATCGATAACCCGGTGTAGGGCGGCATCTCTTCGGCAGTACGGGAACGCATGAACATCACGGTGATTTACAACCCTACCGCCGGGGGCGGCAGGGAGCGGCGGCTGCGCCATTTCGTGCGCGCGCTGGAAGAGGGCGGCGGCAAGGTGCGGCTTTACCACACCCGCGCGCCCGGCGACGCCACCCGTTATCTGCGCGGCCTGGCCGATCAGGGCGAGGTGGTGGTGGCGGCCGGTGGTGACGGCACCACCAACGACGTGATCAACGGCCTCAACCCGGGCGTGGCGCTGGCGCTGTTTCCGATCGGCACCGCCAATGTGCTGTCCCGGGAGTTGTCGATTCCGCGCCGCCCGGAAGCCGCCGCCAAGGTGGTGCTCGACGGCCGCACCCTGAACGTCACCCCGGCGCGGCTGAACGGCCGCCGCTTCATGGTGATGGCGGGCATCGGCTACGACGCCTGGGTGGTCGATCAGGTGGACCTGATTCTCAAGCGCCGGGTCGGCAAGCTCGCCTATTTGATCAGCATGATCCGCCAACTGTTTCGCTACGGCCAGGTGCAGTACCGGATCACCGTGGACGGCCGCCCGCTGGACTGCTTTTCCGCAGTGATCACCAATGGCCGTTACTACGGCGGCAGCTTCGTGCTCAGCCGCGAAGCGGGCCTGGCCAAGCGCAGCCTGCAGGTGTTGATGTTCCAGCGCCCGGGTGTGGGCTTCCTGCTGCGCTGCCTGGCGGCGCTGGTGGTGGGGCGCATGGAGCGGGTCGACGGTGTCGCTTCGCTGAGCGCCGAGAAGGTCACCGTCACCGCGCCCGGCCTGGAGCCGGTGCAGGCGGACGGCGACCCGGTCGGCTGGCTGCCCGCCGAGATCGAACTCGAGCAGAACCCGGTTAAGCTGCGGGTTCCGTGGGCCTAGCGGCCCGCTGCAAGCTACAAGCCTCAAGCTGCAGGCACGGCCTTTCTTCCAGCACGGCCAGCTTGCCGCTTGGGGCTTGAAGCCTGCAGCTTATCTTATAAGCACCAAACCGAAAGTTCTTAGCAGCGGTGGAGGGCCCCGGACGCGGGCCGGTATAATCCGCCGCCATCACAGACACAACCGACCATCTAGGGAGTGAACATGTCGCAATTGGTGAAACCCCACGGCAGCGAGACGCTGAACATTCTGTTGCTGGAAGGCGCGGAACGGGAAAGCGCGCTGGCCGCCGCCGAGGCGTTGCCGAAAATCACCCTCAGTTCCCGCGAGCGCGGCGACCTGATCATGCTCGGCATCGGCGGTTTCACCCCGCTGGACGGGTTCATGGGCAAGGCCGACTGGCAGGGCGTGTGCGACAACATGGCACTGGCCAACGGCGTGTTCTGGCCGATCCCGATCACCCTGTCCACCGACCAGGCCACCGCCGACGGCCTGGCCGACGGCGCCGAAGTGGCGCTGGTGGATGACAACGGCGACATCATGGGCTCCATGGTGGTCAACGAGAAGTACACCATCGACAAGGCCCACGAGTGCCAGCAGGTGTTCAAGACCACCGACGAAGAGCACCCGGGCGTGAAAATGGTCCTCGCCCAGGGCGACGTCAACCTGGCCGGCCCGGTGAAGGTGTTCAGCCAGGGCGACTTCCCGGAGAAGTACGCCGGCATCTACATGACGCCCACCGAAACCCGCGCCATGTTCGAACAGCGCGGCTGGAAAAGCGTCGCCGCCTTCCAGACCCGCAACCCGATGCACCGCTCCCACGAGCACCTGGCCAAGATCGCCATCGAAATCTGTGACGGCGTGATGGTGCACTCGCTGCTGGGCAACCTGAAGCCCGGTGACATCCCGGCGGAAGTGCGCCAGGAAGCGATCAGCACCCTGGTCGAGCACTACTTCGTGGAGAACACCGTGGTGCAGTCCGGTTACCCGCTGGACATGCGTTATGCCGGCCCCCGCGAGGCGCTGCTGCATGCGCTGTTCCGTCAGAACTACGGCTGCTCGCATCTGATCGTCGGCCGTGACCACGCCGGCGTGGGCGACTACTACGGCCCGTTCGACGCCCACCACATCTTCGACGAGATCCCCAACGACGCGCTGATCACCCAGCCGCTGAAGATCGACTGGACCTTCTGGTGCGACAAGTGCGGCACCATGGCCAGCATGCGCACCTGCCCGCACACCGCCGACGACCGCGTACTGGTCAGCGGCACCAAGCTGCGCAAGCTGCTCAGCGAAGGCGGCGACGTGCCGGACAACTTCAGCCGCCCGGAAGTGCTGGAAGTGCTGCGCAACTACTACCAGGGCCTTCAGGAACACGAAAAAGTGAAGGTGGAGCTGAAAGGCCACTCGGCCCGCTAAGCCCCGCGCTCTTCAGGCAAATAAAAAACCCGGCTTTGAGCCGGGTTTTTTTATGCCTCCGCTGTGGGAGCGGAGAGTTGTGGGAGGGGGCCCCTGTGGGAGCGGGCCCCGCCCGCGAAAGGCCGGCAAAGCCGGCCGGCAGGATCCCAGAGCCCTCATTTTGACCCTTCTAAATCAGCGCGGCTTATCACTGTCATCATCATCACTGCCCACATCCGCGTAATCCCGCGGCGGCGCCACCACCGCGGCGGGCTCGTCCTCGTCCCGGCCCACCGGGCTGTAGGGCCCGTCGGCCTTCTTCTTGCCCAGGCCGAAGTCCTCGGACAGCGTGCCCTGGGCCTTGGGGGCGTAATCCAGCGGTTGCGAAGCCGGGGTGTCCGGCTCGAACGCCGCGTCCAGGTTCTTCGCCGCCGCCTTGCGCCGGCCCGCCTCGCTGCACAGGCCGTGGGCGCCCTGGGACAGATGCTGATGCACCGCCCGGTAGGACTGGGTCAGGTCGTTGACCAGATCGGCGGTTTCCAGGAAGTGGCGGTCCACCTGGTCCCGGTAGTGATTAAGCGCGTTGCGGGCTTCATCACGCTCGCGAATCAGTTGGCTGCCCTGGCGCCGCGCGGGCAGCAGCCAGTATAAAACACCGGCGCCGGCCACCAGGCCGGCGAGGAAAGAGAGCAGGTGGGTTGTCAGCATATCCATGTCATACTCCTTAGCCAGCACATTGCAGCACAGTCCTAGTTGCCGCGCCAAGAAAAGCGGCCCGGAAATTGTATCGGGAGGAAACCATGAGTCGTGACCGGCTGGCCCTGGAGGGTCCGGAAGGCACCCTGGAAGCGGTGCTTGAAGGGGAAACGGAGAACCCTGCCATGATCGCCATCGTCTGCCACCCTCATCCCCAATTCGGCGGCACCATGGATAACAAAGTGGTGACCACCCTGATTCGCGCCGCCCGGGACGCGGGCGCCGCCGCCCTGCGCTTCAACTTCCGCGGCGTCGGTGAAAGCCAGGGCGCCTACAGCGACGGCATCGGCGAAGTGGAAGACCTGATCGCCGTGCACCGCTGGCTCAGCAAAAAGTACCCCGGCACCCCGCTGTGGCTGGCGGGCTTCTCGTTCGGCAGCTTCGTGGCGGCGCGCGGCGCCGAGGTGCTGGCCGCCAACGGCGAGGCGCCGGCGGCCCTGTTCCTGGTGGCCCCGCCGGTGCATCACTACGGCTTCGAGAGCATCGAGAAGGTGGGCTGCCCGGTGACCGTGGTACAGGGCGAGGACGACGAGGTGGTGCCCGCGGACAAAGTGTTCCGCTGGGCGGAAAGCACCGCGCTGGCCCCGGATCTGATCCGCTTCCCGGACAGCGGCCACTTCTTCCACGGCCAGCTGGTCAATCTCCGCGAGGTGGCCGCTTCGCGGCTCCCCTGAGCCGGCGCGTCCCGGGCCGTCTTGTCACCCGTGCCCGGGAACGCTACATTGACCCGCCGTTCATCATCCCGGGACATCATGACGCCTCTCGAGAAGTATCAGGCCGATCTGGCCCGCCCTGAATTCGTGCGCGACCCGGCCCAGGAAGAGGCGGTTCGCGCGCTCGATCATCTGTACCACCGCCTGCTTGAAGACNNGCCCGCCAAGGGGCTGCTGGCNCGCCTGCGCAAGAGCAANCGCCANCCCTNCAAGGGNCTGTANATGTGGGGCGGCGTGGGGCGCGGCAAGACCTACCTGATGGACGTATTCTTCGAGTGCCTGCCGTTCGAGGAAAAGCGGCGCATGCACTTCCACCGCTTCATGCAGAAAGTGCACCGCCANNTGCGCGACCGNCAGGGCGAGAAAAANCCGCTNACCAGCATCGCCCGGGAATTCGCGNCCCGCTACCGGGTGCTCTGTTTCGACGAGTTCTTCGTCACCGACATCACCGACGCCATGATTCTCGGCACCCTGATGCAGACCCTGTTCGATCAGGGCGTCACCCTGGTGACCACNTCCAACATCGAGCCCGACGGCCTGTACAAGGACGGGCTGCAGCGCGCTCGTTTCCTGCCCGCCATCGAAGCGCTCAAGCTGCATACCCGGGTAATGAACGTGGACGGCGGCCACGATCACCGTCTGCGCCTGCTGGAGCAGGCGGAGCTGTTCCACTGCCCGCTGGGCGCCGAGGCCGACCGTTTCATGGCCGAGCGTTTCGCCGCGCTCGCGCCGGGCCACGGCCGCCACCGCGACCAGGGCAACATTCTGGTGGAAGGGCGCAAGATCGCCACGGTGAAATCCACCGACGACGTGGTCTGGTTCGACTTCCGGGCGCTCTGCGACGGCCCGCGCAGCCAGAACGACTACATCGAAATCGCCCGTGAGTTTCACACCGTGCTGATCTCCGGCGTGGAACGCATGGGCGCCGGCAGTGACGACCGCGCGCGCCGCTTCATCAATCTGGTCGACGAATTCTATGACCGGGGCGTGAAGCTGGTGGTGGCCGCGGAGACCCCGATCGAGGACCTCTACGCCGGTGGCCGTCTGGAGTTCGAGTTCGAACGCACCCGTTCGCGCCTGCTGGAGATGCAATCGCAGGAGTACCTAGCGCGAGAGCACCTGGCCTGAGCGTTTTGGTCATTGCCCCCGGTTCCCGGGGGCTAGACACTCTGTCTCCAGTTCGAGTCAACCGGAGAGCACAATGATCCCCCGTACCCTGTTCAGTTCCGACCACGAGACGTTCCGCGACACCGTCCGCAAGTTCCTGGAAAACGAAGCCGTCCCCCATCACGAAGAGTGGGAACAAACCGGCCAGGTGCCCAAGGCGCTCTGGCGCAAGGCCGGCGAGCAGGGTTTCCTGTGCCCCATGGTGAGCGAAGAGTACGGCGGCATCGGCGCCGACTTCCTCTACAGCGTGGTGGTCAGCGAGGAAATCTCCCGCGCCGGCCTGACCGGCATCGGCTGGGGCCTGCACACCGAAATCGTGGCGCCCTACATCGAGCACTACGGTTCCGAGGAAATGAAGCAGCGCCTGCTGCCGAAGATGGTCAGCGGCGAGCTGATCGGCGCCATCGCCATGAGCGAACCGGGTGCCGGCTCCGACCTGCAGGGCGTCAAGACCAACGCCGTGAAGGACGGTGATCACTACATCCTCAACGGCTCCAAGACCTTCATCACCAACGGCCAGAACGCCGACATCGTGATCGTGGTGGCCAAGACCGACCCCAGCAAAGGCGCCAAGGGCACCAGCCTGCTGATCGTCGAAGAAGGCATGGAAGGCTTCCAGAAAGGCAAGAACCTGAAGAAAGTGGGCATGAAGGCCCAGGATACTTCGGAGTTGTTCTTCCAGGACGTGAAAGTGCCGGCGGAAAACCTGATCGGCGACGAAGGCATGGGCTTCATCTATCTGATGCAGGAACTGCCCCAGGAACGCCTCGGCATCGCCATCAACGGCCTGGCCATGGCGGAAAGCGCCTTTGAGCACACCCTGGACTACGTCAAAGAGCGCAAGGCGTTCGGCCAGCGCGTCGCCGATTTCCAGAACACCCAGTTCAAGCTCGCCGAGCTGCGCACCAAGCTCGACGTGGCCCGCGCCTACGTGGACCGCTGCCTGGAGATGCACCTCAAGAAAGAGCTGGACATCCCCACCGCCGCCGGCGCCAAGTACTGGGTCACCGACCTGCAGTGCGAGATCATCGACGAGTGCCTGCAGCTGCACGGCGGCTACGGCTACATGTGGGAATACCCGATCGCCCGCATGTACGCCGACGCCCGTGTACAGCGTATTTACGGCGGCACCAACGAAATCATGAAAACCATCATCGCCCGCGCCCTGCTGGCCGGTTGATGCCGCGCCGCCCACGGCCCCGCCCCGGGGCCGTGGGCGGCACCGCCTTCCCAAAAAGGCGACCGACCGGTCGCCTTTATTTGATCAAAAACCACCAGTTTTACATTCCCCGCCTTCTCCCTACCGTGGTGCGAGTTTATTCTTACGCCACCGGTGTAAAACCCGGTAATTTTATGGTGCCCCGCGCCAGCGGAATGACGGGGCAGGGCACCGTTTTAGGCTCGATTTGATGGAGAACATTATGAAAATAAGAGGCGCATTGATCGCCGGTTCCGTGCTGTCACTGGCATCCGGTACCGCCGCCGCTTCAGGTTTTGGCGTGTCTTATCAGTCCGTATCCGCCATGGGCACCGCCTATGCCGGCTCCGCCGTACTCAGCGAGGACGCCACCAACCAATGGTACAACCCCGCCACCCTGGCCGGCCTGAACACCGCCGAGGTGTCCATCGCTGCCCACCAGGTGTGGATCGACACCACCTTTGAAGCCAACGGCGCCTCCGGCCCCGGTGATTTCGAAGACGTGGAGCCGTTCGTCGGCAGCGCCTTCCTGGCCCTGCCGTTCAACGACCGCGTGACCTTCGGCCTGGGCATCAACGCCCCCTACGGCACCAAGATCGAATACGAAGACAACTGGGGTAACGCCCTGTCCCCGACCGGCGTACCGGCCTCCGGTGACTTCTACGCCCAGACCTCCGATGTTCAGACCATCAACATCAACCCGGCGGTCGGCATCCAGATCACCGACAACCTGCGCCTCGGCGCCGGCGTCAACTACCAGCAGATCGACGCCGACATCGAAAACGCCGCCACCCGCCTGGAAGGCGACGACGACGCCTTCGGCTGGAACGTCGGCCTGACCTACAGCCCGGACGAGTTCAACCACTTCGGCGTGGCCTACCGCTCCGAGATCAGCTACGACATCGACGGCGACATCACCTTCAAGCCGGGTGCCTTCCCCGGCGTACCTGGGGCCATCGTCGACCAGCTGGCCGGCCAGTACTCCGGTGAAACCGGCCTGGACCTGCCCGCCGTGCTGCAGCTCTCCTACGCCGGTGACCTGACCGACCGCACCCAACTGTTGCTGGGCGTGGAACGTACCGACTGGAGCAGCCTGGATCGCTTGGTTATTGAGCACAGCGGTACCCAGCAAGTACCCCTTCCGGCCCCTCCCGGCGCTACCGCCAGCTTGCCCAACCCGGCCATCGAAGAGTTCAACTGGGAAGACACCACCCGCTACTCCGCGGGCGTGCGCCACACCCTGCAGAACGACACCGTGCTGCGCTTCGGCCTGGCCAAGGAAGAGTCCACCCAGAGCAGCGACAACCGCTCCGCCATCTCACCGGACTCCGACCGCATCTGGGCCACCATCGGCGCCGGCTTCAAGCCGACCGAAAACCTTAGCATCGATGTCGCCTACGCCCACATCTTCGTGGACGACGCCGACATCTATAAAGACGGCCGTGCCCCGGCGGTGCTGGACGGTACCTACGAGCTGGACGCCGACATCATCGGCGCGCAGTTGAACTACCAGTTCTAAGCCGCTCCGCGACAGGCGGTCCGGTACGCTTCGGCTGCCGGACAACATAAAAAGGCGAACCTCCGGGTTCGCCTTTTATTTGTGTGTACCGGTCTGGCTGGGGGATTAGCGGATTCGGACATGGGCGCGTAACCAATTTTCATGGTCGCCACTCGTGGCTTATGATCAGGTTCGGCTCGGTCGAACGCAGTGTGCTCCAGGTGCCGTAGACCGGGCGGCCAGTCATTGCGGCATTGAATGCGCGTCGCAGCACGACGGCCTGAACCGTCACCCCGGCTATGGTGCTCCCTGTCACATGGACCACTACGCCACCACCAGGCCCATCAGGCACGCACTGGCTGTCGACCTGCACGGGTGCCGTGATTTTCACTAGGCCAAGTCGGTCAACGGTCAGGCGTATTATCAGTCCCTGGTCGTTCAGCTCGATATCACCGTGGGTTTGGTGGCCGTCTTCCTCCAGAAGAAGGTTTACGGGTTTGAAGGTCGCTGTTGTCATGGTCACCCCATTCGGAAAACGACCGTTTCTCGGACACACGGAAAGTGCCCGCCGGTGAGGGCAGTTTGCTGTTCAAGAAGCCGTTTGAAAATCAAAGTTTAGAAAGAGGGGGTTACATGGCTTCGAGGTCGACAATGACCAAGTCATCGTGCAGGCGTTTGAAGTCCGCCACATTGTAGGTCGCCAGAGGGAGGCCTGCGGCCAGGGCGGTCGATGCGATCATCAGGTCCGCGTAAACACGGTTGTCCTTGCGAGCCTCGTTGAGAAAGGCCTGGCGCAGCTCAGCCATAATTCTGGCTTCGACCCGGCCAAAGGGGATAACACGGGACCGTAGATCCAGCGTGCGGGCTTCCCATTGAGCTTGGCGCTTCTGGGCGGGGTCGCGAGGAAGGGGAGGGCGGAGCGCCCCGGTCCAGACCTCCTGCACGGTGATGGTGGAGACCAGAGGGCTCTCGATCATACCCAGGGCCTCGGGCAGGCGGTCGTAGCACCAAGGAATCACCGCGCAGGTGTCCAGAAGGACGTCGAAATCACTCACCGTGGCGAATCAGCTCGTACTGGGCCATGCGTTCAGCCAGGATATCCTCATACTCCTCGTCGCTGACCTTGGTGGGGACCAGAGGGCTTTGAGGCTCGTCCTTGACTGCGACTTTTGCGGTGAGGGTGTCGGCCACGCGCTGGTAAATACCTTTGGCGCCACCGGAAACGTCTACTACACGAACGGCCCCTGGCATTTTCCGAATGACCAAGTCGATCTCGTCCATGCGCTCACGGGAATACTGCGCCTCCCCTTTAACGGGGCGACGGCCGCGAATCGTCTGCAGTTGGTCGGGCGTCAGTACAGTAGCCATAGTCAATTACCTCTGAGTGCAGTGTATCACGCGCTTTTTGGGCGTCCAGAGCATGGGAAGCGTGGTCGCCAGCCCGGCGCTGTGCCGAGCTCCGGGGGCCTGGTTTCCAGCCTTGGAGGACTCGAGCTCTCCATCGGTAACACCTTCCGGGTGTCCCACACCTGTTGGGATTAAAGCTGTTCCTGTGCTTTGCGCAGGGGCTTTTGGGTACTGTTCTCCGCACTGTTGTGGGGACAGGTTTGCTCTGGAGTCACCTGCGCCGCCCGGGCACACTGCATTCTCCCTCAGCTCACCACAGCAGTAAGCACGATCCGGCCCTCACTCACCTCCACATCCAGCAACGTGTCCGCGCCGAAGCCCGCTTCGCTCAGCCAGTGTCCTCTCAAGAGCACGCGGGGCACGGCCGGCGGTGCCGGCTGGAGGCCTTGATAGGGGTTGAGGGGGGAATTGTCGCGGCTGTGGTGGACTTTCAGCGTGCGCCAATAGGGGAAGGCGCGTGCCGGCTTCCCGGCAGCGCTTCTCGATAAATCGCACCTTCCATCCAACATCAGAACACTGTCCGTATCAACAGTATTCGCGATAACCCTTTCCTTGCCGAACCCGCACATCCGCTTTACGCCGCCTGCCACGCTCTGCGACTCTTGGGGTTCCCCTGAAGCGGCGATCTTCGCCGTGAAAATGGGGACGGATAACCATGAATAGCAGCAGCGCAAGGAAGGGAGCCCAGGGATGAAACTGAAATGTTGCAGCGGCTGCCGGTACGGCGACGCCAGGGCGAGACGCACGCCCTACGGACCCGGAATCTGGTGCGCGCACCCGGACAACCAGGACGGTGTGCCGCAGGGTGTGCTGGACGCGGAGTCGGCGAGCGTGGTGTGCGCCTTCGGCGAGGCGTCTTCCGGCGGTGACCGGGAAGAGGCCGGGCGCAAGCCGGTGGTGAAAGTGCGCCGGCGTGTTCCGGTCACGGCGATCTCGTGACGTCCACTCCGGCGCCGCTGAACGGCGCCGGACGCAGTTGGCCGGCGACCTGGTCGGCGATGTAGGCGTACCCCTTCTCCGAAGGGTGGTAGCCGTCTTCGGCCAGACAGGCGGGGTCGGCGATCGCCGGGTAGGCCAGGTGGTACACGCCGTGGAGCTGCGCCGCCAGGGTTTGCTGGGTGCGATCAAGCTGTGCCGCGCGCTGGCCCAGCAGGTCGCGCAGCGGCCGGGGCAGGGCGGTGAAGTGCTGCATCGGTGGCACCGCGAGCAGATACACCGGCAGGTCGGGCCGGTGCCGTCTCAGTGTGGCGATCAGGTCGGTGAGGTGCTGGCGGTAGCGGCTCGGGCGGGTGACGCCGGTGGTGTCGTTGACGCCCAGGCTGATAACGGCCAGGTCCGCCTCCGCCGGCGGCCGGTCGCCCAGATGCCGGTTGAGGCCCAGGGCGCGGATGCCGTTCACACCGATCACTTGCCAGGTAACCGTGTTCTGGTGGCGGGCCGCCAGGGCACGGGCCAGATGCGCGCCCAGGCCCTGGCGGTGCTCGGCGACGCCGACGCCGGCGG